>JDSF01000181.1_pt1 | contig 42899 bp, 55 predicted proteins | sample 199441 | NCBI WGS metagenome assembly JDSF01 (sample SAMN02592751, study PRJNA231836) | bioreactor metagenome | isolation source: continuous culture bioreactor denitrification-DNRA | place: Germany: Bremen
CGGCCAGAGCAGCATCCTCCTAGAAAGCCTGAGTGATAGCGGTAGGTTGGATATAGAGGATTTGGATCTTGCAATCCAGAGTTTCAGCAGCGTCGTCCAGCGATTCCTCTATAGGATACTACTGGACGACGATCCTGAGATAGAGTGGGAGGAAGAACGATTCATCAACCGTTTCTGCTCACTCTATAGTGCACAATGACATTACATTGAAGAGAGGAAGGGAACCCCAATCAGGCTGAAGGCATTCTTGATCACCTGCAATACCATACTCACCAGTTCGATACGGGAACGAACCAGGGAACGGGAAGAAGCCTTCAAGACTGGATTATCGTGATACCAACGACTGAAAAGCTTCGAGATGTCATAGAGATAGCTGCATACAACCGAAGGATCATAAGCACTACCTGCCCTCTCGACGACCTCCTGATAGCGTGCAAGTTGCTTGACAAGCTCTCGCTCGTCAGGGAGGGTAAGCAAGCTGCTGTCAAAGTCCATCGCATGGCAATCTGCAAACTCATCATCCTGATACTTCTTGAGCATGCTTGAGATTCTTGCCCCCATGTACTGGAGGTAGGGACCTGTATTTCCATTGAATGAGATTGACTCGGCAGGATTGAAGATCATGTCCTTTGTCGGGGATACTTGCAGCAAGTAGTAATTCAATGCACCTAGAGCAATGTCACTGCTTGTCTTCTGTACATCATCAACAAGGTCCTCACGCTCTTTCTCATGGATTTCATTACGTGCAAGTGAGGTCAGGGTATCTACCAATTCATCAGCATCAACAACGGTTCCTTCCCGGCTTTTCATCTTTCCATCGGGAAGGTTTACCATACCGTAAGAAAGGTGATGCAGGTCATCAGCCAGGAGTAGCCCAGCGTCTGCAACACATAGAAGAGCACCATGAAGTGGTACCTCTGCTCACTGGCAACAACATAAATCAAGGAGTCAAAGGGCCAGTCCTTGTGTCGCATGATGGCTGTTCCCACGTCCTGGGTCATGTACAAGCTGGTACCGTCCTTACGAAGGAGGACTTTCTTGTCCAGCTTGATCGGCTCAAGGTCAACCCATACCGATCCATCTTCTTCGCGGTAGAACACACCTTTCTCAAGACCCTTGAGAATCTCATCCTTGCCATACTTGTACGTCTCAGACTCATAGTAGTAGGCATCAAAACTGATCCCCATCTTTTTTTTGTAGCTTTCAGCGAGGCCCTCGAGTGTCCATCCGTTCATCTTCTCCCAAAGTGCCATTACCTCCGGGTCTCCGTTCTCCCACTTCTGCAACATTTCCTGGGCCTGACTCTCAGCGGTAGGCTCTTCTTTCGCCCAGGAAGCAAACTTGACATAGTACTTCCCGACCAGATGATCACCCTTGATACCGCTGGATTCGGGAGTCTCATCGCCTCCAAACTTCTGGTATGCAAGCATTGACTTGCAGATATGTACCCCGCGGTTATTAATCAGGTTAACCTTACGGACCTCAGCTCCATTTGCTTTCAGAATGGCAGCAACACTCTCTCCAAGACTATCGTTACGCATATGCCCCAGATGAAGAGGTTTGTTGGTATTGGGACAGCTGAACTCAATGGTGACTTTCTTACCCTTGAGCGCCTCACTACTTCCGTAGCGTTCCTTCTCTTGTGCAATTTTGGCTGAGAGAGCGGTTGCAACAGAGCCCATATCGATACGCACGTTCAAGTAAGGTCCACTCAAGAGAATCTCACCAGAGGGACGATCATCAAGCTTTTCAATACGGGCCTTGAGCTCAGAGGCAAGCTTGGGAGGGGCTGTCCGCAAGACCTTTGCATAGGCAAAGAGTGGGAAAGCAAGATCACCAAGTTCAGGTTTCGGAGGGCTCTGCACTGCCAATGCTGGCATTTCAGGAGCATCACCCAATACCTCTGCAGCATAGATATTCAACTGCTGCTCTATAATATTCTTCCAAGTTTCACGTACCGCTTCTAGCATTATTTCATTCCTTTATTTGTAGCTAATGACTATACAACAAACCAAAGTCAGACTTCAAGGTGGATGCTGACTTCCCCGCTTGAGAGAACCTTCTGATGAGCGAATATATCCTCAACCACCAGATGAGCCTCATCATCAATTGCAATGGCTTTCGCCACATACTCTGCTTCCCCAGAGTGCACACGAACCTCGCGTCCAAGCACCAAGGATCTCTCTCTGTAGGCAGTGAGGAAGGAGCGGTCAGATAGGGTAGATAAGGAATCCTCCAACTGTCCCACAATGCGTGCTACAAGAGCATCTACAGAGAACCCGGAAGGAAGGGAATCCTCTCCATCATAGAGAGAGGTGGCAATTGTCTTGAGCGAATCCTCGAATGCTTCCCGTTTGGTGAAAAGATTAAGGCCGATGCCAACCACCACCGCAGTAAGGCGCCCACTCTCAACCCCCCCAGCACACCTTCAGTGAGTATGCCACAGACTTTTCGATTCTGATAAAACAAGTCATTGACCCATTTAATCTGGCAATACTTTCCACACATTTCCTCGATTGCTTCACTGACAGCTACTGCAGCCGCACTGGTGATCAGGGAGGCATCAGAAAGCGGAAAGACTGCAGGGAATAAGAGGCTGAGGTAAAGACCTCCTTGAGGGCTGTAGAAGCTCCTTGAGAGTCTTCCCCTCCCCTCACTCTGATGACATGCAAGTACCAAGGCTTTCTTGGATTTCAGGGACTTTGCGTACCGGTTGGTTGAGTCAATCGAATCAAACAGGTGGAGCTCCCACGATGGCAACAAAGATTGCAGACGCTCCTTTGAATAGAGAAGCGTGGAGGTGAGAAGACGATATCCCCGATTGGGAATTCCTTCAATGACATGACCTTGGTTGCGCAAGGTCTCCATTGCTTTCCAAACAGCGGTTCGGCTCACCCCCATCTCACCAGCAAGCTGTTGACCACTTAGATGGTGGGAGCGATTGGCTGAAAGTATACCAAGCAAAGTCTGTGCATGATTCATGCGACCGATGGTAGTGTGCAGCAAGCCAATTGTCAACCTGTTTACTGTTTACAATCAAAAAACGTGCTGTGCTACGCTCCACTCATGCAACAAAGAAGACTACTACTAACCTCCCTGTTCAGTGCCTTGATCATCGTTGGAGCCTATCTCAGGTTTCCCCTTCCCCCCCTGTGCCCATCACACTACAGACGCTTTTTTTTGTCCTGCTCTCTGGATTCCTCGGGGGGGGCCGGCAGTGGGGTTGTCCAGTACTGCAATCTACTTGCTGTTGGGAGCTATCGGATTACCAGTATTTAGTAGTGGCGGTGGATTAGGAATTCTCCTGGGACCAACCGGGGGGGGATTTCTTTTCGGCTTGCTTCCAGCAGCCTTTCTCTCAGGGCTTGCAGGCAACTACCGCAAAAAAAGATGACCACCCAAGTAGGTACCGAATGCTGTGTATCCTCTTTGGCCTTGGAGCTACCTTGGTAATCTATCTTGCAGGAGTGCCTTACCTGAAGATGGTTGGCAATCTTTCCTGGAAGGTAGCAATCCAGGCAGGTATGCTTCCTTTTATTCCAGGAGACCTGTTGAAACTGGCCATCGCCACACATCTTGCTGGGACATTACACACAAGGATTGAACAGTTCCTAGGCTAAGTGCTTGCATAAGAGCCTACAAGAACCGTATGGTAGCTGTATGAAACAGTGCAAAGACCAACAATTTGATGCTTCATCCTATGTGGATACCTTCTACAGAACCTTCGACCGTGTCGCTGGAAATGCCAATTTTCATGGCTTGAAACCACTGCCACAAATGCTTTCCATCGGAGAGATTTCCAATGAATTTCTAGAACTGATGTTTCCTGGCCGTTGTGGACGCGACCGCGCTGAACTGGGCCTGCAAGAAATACTGAGAGTACAGATGCAGGAAGTATGCTCGCAACTGAAAAGCCAGATATTTCTTGCCTATCGGTACGACGACCCATCCCTTTCTGAGTGTGAAGCACAAGAGAAAGCAGAAAGTACGGTTAGGAATGTATGTGCACTGTTGCCCCAACTTCGCATTAAATTGAAGATGGATGCCAAAGCAGCTTTCGACGGAGACCCTGCAGCAAGAAATATCAGGGAAGTCATTCTCTCCTATCCATGCATCAAGTCACTCACCATCCACCGCATTGCTCACGAGTTGTTCAAGATGAATGTCCCCTTGATTCCTCGTATGTTCAACGAATATGCACACAAGGAAACCGGTATCGATATACATCCCGGTGCTGAGATTGGGGCTTCGTTCTTCATAGACCACGGAACTGGTGTTGTAATCGGGGAAACCACGGTCATTGGCAATAATGTAAAGCTCTACCAAGGTGTCACCCTGGGTGCTTTGAGCTTTCCAAAAGACGCCTGTGGCAGCTTGATCAGGGGAGCAAAACGACACCCCTCTATTGAGGATAATGTCACCATCTACTCCAATGCAACCATACTTGGGGATATCACTATTGGAAAGAACGCAGTTATTGGGTCCAACGTATGGATCAAGGAATCGGTAGCGCCCAATACAATGGTCACCATCCAGGAACCCAAGATTGCTGTGAGGGAACTCAGAAATCGTCCTAACTAAAGGAGCGCATATCCAGGTCTTGATTGACCAGGGATAGGCGTAGATGGTCTACCCATTTCCCATCCCTGTAAAGGTAGCCCTTCGCTATCCCTTCTGCTTGAAATCCTAGATGTTCTGCAAAAGCAAGACTGGCGCTGTTGTTCTTCTGAATATGTGCTTCGATACGATGCAATCCAAGTTGCCCAAACGCATAACCGATTACACCCATCACTGCTTCAGTGCCATAGCCCTGCCGCAACTTATCCCCATCCACACTATAGCTGAGTTTTCCTGACCTAAAGGGTCCCCATACCAATTGATTCAAACTCACCAAGGAGATGACATGCTTGCGTGTATCTCTTGCAAAAAACAGTAAGGGAAGCATTCTATGTTCTTCATAGAGGGCAAACTGACGGTCCGCTACATCCTGAAATGATCCCAGGGTGTAGTAGCTTTCCTTCTGGGTAATTGAGTAAGGACGGAACAATTCACGGTTCCTCTTCTCATACGCCAGATACGGCCCCGCTAGTGATCTTGAAATGATATAGGCGTCAAGACGTTCAGTTGAGAATAGCCGTTTCATAGGAAATAAACTCCATCTTTCCTGTTTTGGGCAACTTGTCACTGAAGCGTCCCTTCGCCAACATCCCTTCCCTTGCGAAGGGAGGAGCATCAATTACTTTTACTTCCAAATAGTTCCCGCTCAGCCCATACCAATGCCCACCCTTCCTGTTTTGGAGGATCACCTCGCTCTCCTTACCCAGTTGTCTCTGCATGTATGCATCGTGTAACTGCTTGGAGAGTTCCCGGAGTTCCAAGGCCCGTTCATCGCGTATTTTCTCAGGCACACGATGTTTCGCATGATACAGCGGGGTATCAGGCCGGGGTGAAAATGGGAATACATGCAACATGGAGAATCCTTGGTTGAGTATGAATTGCTTTGTTTCCTCAAAATCCTCGTCCGTCTCCCCGGGAAGGCCGGTGATGATATCAGCTGCAGGAAGGGATCATCCTTTGACTGTTTGAGCTTTTCCAAGATTACGGACAGTTCGCTGATGGTATAATGCCTATCAACAAGCTGCAAAACACGGTCACTTCCACTCTGCACCGGTATGTGGAAGTGTGGTTGCATCCGTGGGTCTTTCAAGGCTTGTAACAACCGCTCATCGATATGGTCAGGTTCCATGGAACTGAGACGAAGCCTGACATTTGCAGAAAGTGCTGAGAGCAGCTTCTCAAGCAGTCCTCCCAGCCCCTCTCTCTGATGGTCGTACATGGTAAGATTGACACCGGTGAGCATGATCTCCTGGAAACCAGCTTCCTCAAGTGCCAGAGCACGCTCGATGACCAGACTGGAATCGAGGCTGACTGCCTTGCCTCGTGCTACGTGCACACGGCAATAAGCACAGCTATTGTCGCATCCATCCTGGATTTTCAGATACGCCCTGCTATGGTAGGAGAAAGAGGCGGCATCATAATCAAAGACGGAAGCTTTTCCATCACTGAAGGAAAGACACCCCTCCTTCATGCTCATACCAGAGACCAGAGAGGCTTTCAGATGCTTGGCAAGCTGGAGAAGATGTGCTTTCTTTTCCAGGGGAACCACTATGACCTGATCACTGAGTTCCTTGAGCTCTTCTTCATTGACCTGGGCATAACAACCTGTGGCAAGAGTAGGGGCAATTCTCGCAAACTTGCGGATCATCCTTCTTGCTTTCTGTTCTGCCTTACTTGTAACAGTACACGTATTAACAATATACAAATCAGCACCCTGGTCTTCGTTTACCACGGTGAAGCCTTCCTTGGAAAATGAATCGGCAATGGCTTCACTCTCGCACTGGTTCAGCCGACATCCCAAGGTATATACACACACATTCACTCACGTTCCTCCTGCTTCTTCAGGACTTCCATGACCGTATCGAGGGCTCCTTTGAGTCCCATACGCATCTGCTTTGCATACGGATTGTAGCGTTGCAGGTCATAGAACAGTTGCATTGGGTCATTACAGGTCTGCTCTACAACACTCATGAGGTCCTGTATCCCTTGGTTGCCAATTTGGTATCGCCAAGGGAGAGTTCAGAGAGCGTTCGCCCCACAAAGTGGGTTATTCCCTGTGACCAGGCAGCCTCACGGTCGTGCTGGTCGCAGCTCATATGCATTACATCGAGGCCCCAGCGGGCAAATTCCTCCACCCACCAGGAGAGTGTTTCGGTCTTACAATTGACCGGACAGATCACCAAGGGAAGTCCCTTCAGCGTTCTTTCCTGAGTCAGGACCAAACATGGGTGGGTTGCAATACTCTGCACAGAGGGAGGTAGCAGTTCTTGCATGATCTTAGCTGGATACAGCTTAACTGAACAGGTGTCCATCACTACCGTGTCCTTTCCGATATTTCCAGCGGTACGTGTCAGTACATCCTTGAAGGCGCTGATCGAAACACAGTAGAACAGGGCTGAACAGGTTAGGACTTCCTCTTCTGTACCCAAACGGACCAATTGTGGAGCGGTTTTGGTTCGCCTGCTGTAGGCGATTACCTCAAACCCATGATCAGCTAACTCCTTGGCCCAGAAGGAACCAAATCGTCCGAGTCCATATACTCCGATGCGCATGCTCTCTTTCATGAACCGCATTGTACTGGAAAGCATTAAAACGGGCAAGAAGGAAGCGAAGCTGTACGCAAATCACCTCCGATTCGTGCCTTTTCTAAGAGATTCTAACGTGATACACTGTTCCGGTACTACCTAATCTAACCTGTCAAGGAGCATAACCATGACGTTTGCAGAAAAAATGAAGGCCCAAGCAATTGAGGCCCAAAAAAAATCTTGTCCTAGCCGAGGGTACTGAGAGCAGAACCATCCAGGCTGCAAGGAAGATTGTCGATGAAAAATTGGCTAAATCAGTCATTCTGGTCGGCGTAGTCGATGCAGTAAAGAAAGCAGCAGAGGCAACAAAGACTTCTCTTGAAGGCATCTCTATTGTAGACCCTTCCTCCAGTGAAGATCGTGCATCTTTTGCCAAGGAATATCATGAACTTCGCAAGCATAAAGGCATGAGCGAAGAGGAAGCATATGAAGGCATCATCGAACCACTTCGCTGGGGAGCCATGATGGTCCGCCTTGGAAAGGCAGATGCCATGGTTGCTGGCGCTGAGAACACCACCGGCAACGTGCTTCTTGCTGCCTTCCAGATCATCAAGACCAAGCCTGGTATCAAGTTCGCATCCTCATGCTTCGTTATGGCGACAGACAAGAGTGAATATGGGGCAAACGGCTCATTCATCTTCGCTGACTGTGCCACCATCCCCAATCCAACAGCTGAACAGCTTGCTGAGATTGCTGAAGCTTCCGCCCTATCCTGCAAGACCTTCCTCAACACTGAGGCAAAGGTTGCCATGCTCAGCTACTCAACCAAGGGCTCTGCAAAGGGCGATTTGGTCGACAAGGTGGTTACTGCAACCAACCTGGTCAAGGAAAAACTTCCTGAGTTGCAGATCGATGGAGAATTGCAGCTTGACGCAGCCATCGTTCCCAGCGTTGCAAAGAGCAAGGCTCCAGACTCCACCGTCGCCGGTGGTGCCAACACCCTGATCTTCCCAGACCTCCAGGCTGGAAATATCGGCTACAAGCTGGTACAGCGTCTCGCTGGAGCTGAAGCATATGGCCCAATCCTCCAGGGATTTGCCAACCGATCAGCGACCTCAGCCGTGGATGCTCTGTTGAAGACATTGTGGTTACCAGTGCAATCACTCTTGCACAGGCAGCAAGCAACTAACATACAAAGGAGGGCGGGAGTATTCACTACCCGCCCTTGCCACGTTCTGTACTTTTCTATACGATTGCCTCGTCTCCAAGGGTAGACAAGGCATGCTTAAAAGCACAAAACCATTGAATCTTCTCGATCGATCGCTTCCTGCGAGAACCATCATCTGGGCACTCGCCTGGCCTACCATCCTTGAACAATTCCTACAGGTTACCGTTACCTATGTCGATTCAGCATGGTGGGCTCTCTTGGCGCTCAGGCAACTGCAGCAGTTTCCGTTCCAGCCTCCACCATCTGGTTGGTGAATGGTTGGATGAACGCATTTGCCATCGGCTTCGCTGTGTTGATGGCACGCAACCTTGGCAGCGGCAAGACTGACCGAGCTCGTCTCATCACCCGACAAGCAATACTATCCTCTCTCTTCTTCGGAATGTTCCTGACCTTCACATTTCTCATCATTGCAAGAAGACTTCCCTCATGGATAGGTGCAGAGGCAGCTGTGGAACCGCTGGCCCAACAATACTTCCACTACATCGCCTTGGGGTATTTTCCAAACCTAATCATGATCCTTATCAGTACCCTACTTCGTCTCAGTGGAGATTCCAGAACCCCGCTCTATCTCAATGGCTTGAACAACATCATGAACATCCTCTTGAATCTCTTGTTCATCTTCCCGAGTATCCCGTTGGGATTTGTTACCATTCCTGGTCTTGGACTCGGGGTAAAGGGAGCTGCAATGGCAACTACGATCAGCTGCAGCATCACCGGTCTGCTCCTTTTTTATCATACTACTTACCACGAGCAACCCAATCCGCCTCTCACTCAAGGGAAGTTGGAAATTCGATACCCATATTCTCAAGAGCTCGCTCCGTCTTGCCCTTCCAATGGCACTTGAGCGATCGACGCTCTCATTCGGCCAGATTGTCTACACTAAAATGGTTGGAACATTGGGAACCACCGCCCTTGCTGCACACTTCTTGGCGATCAATGCAGAGTCCATGACCTACCTACCGGCAAGTGGCTTCGCCACCGCAGCCACCACACTGGTGGCTCAATCGCTAGGTAGCGAAGACAAACAGCTTGCCCGCCGATTTGCCAGTACCTGTGTTGCAATGGGAACACTCTTGATGACACTTATGGGTGTAATCCTCTACGTATTCGCACCGCTTTTAATGAGTTTTTTCACCCGTGATGCGCAAGTCATAGCCCTCGGGTCACGAGTCTTGCGTCTGGAAGCCTTCGCAGAACCCGCCTTCGGGCTCTCCATTCTGGTGTTTGGCGTGCTTCGTGGTGCGGGAGATACCAAGGGACCATTTCATATTGCGGTTACCGGAATGTGGTTGATCCGACTCCCCCTTGCCTACCTGCTACTGAGAACAACCGATCTTGCACTCATGGGTATCTGGCTTGCAATGGTTGCAGACCTGAATATAAGGGGAATCATATGTCTACTACGGTATCGGCGCTTTACGTGGCTTGATAGCTGGAGAGAGTCTCACTAAGAGAGAGAAACTGGGACCAAGTGAGCGCTTCTGCCCTGAGGGACGGATCAACATTGCTCTCAGCAAGTAGAGAGGCCACTCCTTCCTTGCCCAACAGCGCACCTATCTTCCCCCCCCAACAGATTGTTTTTCACAGTCTTTCTTCGCTGGGCAAACAGGTCCCTGATGACCAACAAGAAATGTGCACGTAGCTCATCCTTGACCAAGCTCTCTTGCCGCAGTGAGAAATGCACTACACTGCTGGTTACATTCGGTTTGGGGAAAAAAGCTCCTGCGTTGATGACAAACGACTGGGTTACCTCATAATCCATCTGGGCCAGAAGTGAGAAAGATGACCACAATTTTGAGCCCGGGGAAGCACACAGACGGTCAACAACCTCTTTTTGCAAAGTAAATACCATCTGAGGAATACGATACCCTTCTTCAAGAATCTTTGCGATCACAACCGATCCCACATTATAGGGAAGATTGCCACAGATTCTTTCAGGTAGAGATTGCTCCCCAAAAGTCTTTGGCAAGGTTTTCAAGGCATCGCCCTCAACAAGATGGAACGCAGGATCATCCCCAAATGCATGGTCCCTGAGAATTCTGCAGAACCCATGATCAATCTCGAAAGCAGTAACCGATGCCCCTCTTTCTAGGAGCAATGCAGTAAGGGAGCCGATTCCAGGGCCGACTTCCCAAACCGTAGTACTTTCCAGTGGTTCAAGGAGCGAGACAATACGTTCACGAACCGGTTTCGAGATCAGGAAGTTCTGTCCAAATTTCTTGGTCATCGCCAACCCCTCTCTCTGCAGCAGATCGCTGATCGCATGTGGCGAATCGTAGGCAAAGTTCCAACGCATACTCTCTCCTTCGTTTTGTTTGCAAGACCCGCTTAGCATAGCCAATTGCTATAAGCGTGGTCAACAGAAGGAGCACAAAGAGCACATATGCCTTCCATGACAACATCCAGGTCTTCTCAGTACCAAAGGAGAACAATGCATCCATTCCCCGATAGACCAGAGCAAGAGGATAGGAAAACCAGGACCCAAATGAGAGAGTGAGTAAACTGAACAACATTGCAAGATTGATTAGGAGCGTTGCGGGGATACTGTACAAGAGGCCAGCTGGATTCCATGTGCCCAAGAGTATCATACTGGCAGGTCCGGTTCCAATAATTGCAAGTGCTGTAGTTAATAGGGGTATTGGAGGCAACCCACTTCCGAAGAGAATCATGGCAAAGGCACCATAGCTGTAGAGAAAAGCAAAACTCATCACCGAGGACGGAAAGAGCCATACTTGAAGAAACCCCGTAAGGTACAAGGGAACAAGCAGGGAAAAAAACGTTTCGATAAGGGGGGGGCAAGCTGAAACATATACATCCCCAAGGCTCTGAGCAACGAGGGTTTTGGCCCTACGACCAACACATATATACAGGGGATGATGAGAGCAAAACTTTTGCCCCAGAAAGGGCCGAAGAGACCCTTGCATCCAAGACCTGCAAGCAGAAGAAAAAAAATGCAGGTGCATCCCAGATAGGGCAAGGATATGAGCACAGCCACAACGGATGGCCTTATCCTTTAGAGCGAAGGACTCCCCGTTCAACTGGCCCAAGAGTAAAAGGGAAGCAAAACCCCTTACCTGTGCATCTTCTATACATGCTTGTAAGCGTCTCTGTAACGTTTCAAGCACCGATCGTCTACCAAGCGCGATGGAAGGAATACCAAGTACCTGTATATCCCCTGCATAGAAGATTGATCCTGTCTCGTCCCACTGCCCCCAAACCCGTACATCACTGTAGGCAACCAGAACCTCTTCCACAGGGACCAGAACCGGTACAACACCAGATGCGCTACCCCCATACCCACTCTTGGCTTCACACCCTGTCAAGGAAAGGCGCATCAGTTGGTCACCAATGCGAGACAGCGAGGAATCTTCCTGTAATGTTCCTTCCAATATCACTATTCTATTCTGGGGGAAAGCAAAGGATATGGCACTGCTTGCAACCCCTCTTCCCAGCAGCAGGAAAAAAGCAGTACACAAGAGATGAGAGTATTATCAGACTTTTGGAACAAGTCGGGAAGAAGGGGATTGCAATGATTACCAAAACACCTAAAGCCAGTCCCACCTGAAGAGGATATGAGAAAAGACAAGACTCACAGCAGGCAAGATAGATAGCCAGTGTAAACAAGGGAAGCAAGAGTTTTAACGGATGAAGCAGTTCTTCCATACAATAGGAAGACCCAAAAGGCTGATTTCTGCTTCAGCTACAGCTCCATGAGAGAGACCAGCAAGGCAAGAAGACCGATATCAAGCCGCTTCTGCATACTTTGATGAAACAAACGAGCAGCGAGACGTTCATCTTTTTTTTACGTTGCATTCGTTGGTTGTGGACTTTCAATGCCATCCTGTAGAGACTCTTGTTGTAGATGCGTAGGTAGCGAGCCAACATTTCACCAAGTTCCTTGAGTGTCTCATTCGACCCCTCATAGCTGATTGGTTTGAGCGGCTGCGAGGAGACCAATGCCAGACTGTTACAGAGTTCCAGAGGGTCTTCTGAAGATACCTCATCCAGGAACGATTCAACTGCAAACAGTTGTTCGTCGATTTCCTCTTCCCTCTCCCCACAACGCAACTTCAGCTCATAGCGCCTTCTTTGCGCAACAGAGGAGCGAGTATCTCGTTTGGCAAGGTAGTTCCAAGAGAGCACTACCAAGCCACCGCTGATGAGTAATTCATCAACCATGGGCAAGGGGTCCCTGATCGCCAGTGACATGAAGAAATACGAAGCTGTAAACACTACCGCTGAAATCAAAAGCCTCGGGATGTACTGTTTGTTCTGGATCCATCGATCGACGCTGAAATCAATAGCAGCGTAGAGCGCATAGGAAACTTCATCCCTCTGGTTCTTTGTAAGCATTCCACTACTCTTGAGCACAACCTGCTCATCTTCACTCCAATGCCCTACCCGATTGGTATCAAGGTAGGGGGAGAGTGTGAGGTTTTCTTTGTTTTGTCGTTGCAGTAAATAGCAAGTAATCACGAGAGGGCCGCCTTATATGCGTCTATCCGTGTACCCAGGTTCTGTTCGAACTCGGTCCGGTCTGTTCCCTCCGCAGAGAAGAAAAAAGTAGTATTTGATTTTTGGTTCAGTGCCACTTGGTCTGACTACAATCTTATCTCCACCCTCCAGGAAGAGGATGAGGACATCGCTGGGAGGAAATTCTGTCTGTTTTCCATCAAGCAGATCCTGCTTGATGGTTATTGTATGCCCGGCTAGCTCATCACCCACATTGAGTTTTCGTAACCCGGCCATTATCTGAGTCATCTTATCTTTTCCTGATGCTCCTTCATAGTCCTTTGCAAAGACCGCCTCAGTAGAGAAGCCCCATCTGTCATAGATCTGATCCAATCGGTCCTTAAGGGTCAGTCCTTTGCTGGACCAGTGACACATCATCTCAACACTCATGAGAGCGCTGCTGATTGCATCCTTGTCACGTACCTGGGGAAGGGTCAAGTATCCGTAGCTCTCCTCGCATCCAAACAGGAAATATTCATGGTCTCCTTTAGGACCCTCAAGGGAAGCTATCTCTTCTGCAATATACTTGAAACCGGTGAGAACATCCTTGCTCCGACCCCCTTGGCTCTCGACGATACGTTTCACCAAGTCAGTGGTAACGAGACTCTTTACCACCAGTGGTTTTTTCTTGTCTTGTTTCTCTGCGTCAGCCCCCATCAGGTAATCAGCAAGCAATACAGCTATCTGGTTACCCGTGAGTAGATGATATTCATCCTTCTTTTCCGTGAGAGGGATGGCAATTCCCAGTCGATCTGCATCAGGATCGGTTCCCAACACAATATCAGCTTTCTCACGCTTTGCAAGTTCCAGTGCCATCTTCATTGCCTCGGGATGTTCCGGATTAGGTAATGAAACGGTTGGAAAGTTGCCATCAGGTTCCTTCTGTTCCTCCACAACCACACACTTTATCCCAACCTGGGAGAGCAGATGCTGCAAAGGAAGGTTGCCTGAACCATGCAGTGGGGTATAGACCACCGTGATCGGATTATTCTGGACCAAAGCCGGGCGTCTTAGATTCTGCAGTGCAGTGTGGAAGTATGCTTGGTCTACCTTCTCAGGAACAGGTACAAGCAATCCTTTCGAACGGGCACTCTCTGCACTAATTTTCTTGATATCCTTTGCCTTAACTGCATTTGCACGCTCAGCAATCCCAAAATCATGAGGAGGTGTTACCTGCCCTCCATCCTTCCAGTAGACTTTATAGCCGTTGTACTGAGACGGATTGTGGCTGGCGGTAATTACGATACCGGCCGTGGTTTGTAGATAGCGTACAGCAAAACTAAGCATCGGCACTGGGTGCAGCACAGGATAAAGAAAAACTGAGACACCATTTGCCGCGAGTACCAGTGCCGCTTCATTGGCAAACAGGTCGCTGTAGTTGCGACTGTCATAAGCAATGACCACTGATGGATTGTTGGAAGCCTCACAGAGATACTCACTCAATCCCTGGGTTACCTTGCGGACCATGTAGGTGTTGATACGGTTGGTTCCCCCACCAATGACACCACGCATCCCAGCAGTACCAAAAGAAAGGCTAGTATAAAAGCGATCATACAATGCCTCCCAGTTGCCACCGGCAAGTTCTTGCTCAACAGCTTCCTTGAATACCTGCTGGTCCTCTGCCTGCAGGTAGCTTCTGCCTTATTTCTCAGATCTTTCTCATTGAACGCCATAGATTGCATCCTCCAATTCATCTACCGTATCGACAACCACAGAGCTGGGAAGTGCTTGCAGTTCTTCCTTCGGTCTGAATCCCCACGAGACCAAAATATGAGAACACCCAGCATTCTGGGCAGTCTGATAATCAACTTCACTATCCCCAATGTAGCAGAGTTCTCCTACGTTTACACCCTGCCTGCTGCAAAAAAAAGATCTACAGCATGTCGATCGGGCTTTCTGGGAGAGCCCTCTATGAGGCCTCTTACAGAAGCAAAGGCGTACTCAGGAAGTATTTGTTTGACTATTTTTTGGGTCAGTTCATCCTCTTTATTGGAAAGAATCCCAATGGGGATTCCAGATTTCTCCAACCTATCAAGAAGCGGAAGAATTCCCTCATAGGGATGACTCTTGTCAGCATAGTGTGCCTGATAGTACTCCATCATGGTTTTATAGAGGAACGAGAACCGTGCATCCTCAACGGGGTGCTCATAATAGGAAAGAGCTCCCTTGAGTGCATTGTAAAGCCCTCTTCCCACTACCTGTTTCGTCAAGCTCACCGAGAACGGTGGCAGTCTCTCCAAGGAAAGAGCAGCATTGAAAGCACTACGGATATCCTCAATGGTATCAATGAGGGTACCGTCCATATCGAAGAGGATTGCTTTGTGCAACGGTTTCAACATATCGCCATTATCGAACATAGAGAGGTTGCAAGTCAACAAACGTTTTACTAAAAGGAAAACCCTACGTTTTGACAAAAGAAGTACTCTCCGCTATTGTATACACATGCAAACCATTACAATTAAAGGTGGCAAGGAAAAACAACTCTTACGTCACCATCCATGGGTCTTCAGCGGCGCTATCGCAAATGACATCTCCCTTCTAGAAACAGGGGTCTCCAGAGCAGAAACAGATGAAGGACAATTCATTGCATGGGGGTGGTATGACAAAGAAAGTCATATTCCCCTCCGTCTTCTCTCTTGGAACGAGAACCAAACTATAGATGAACGTTGGTGGAAACAAACCATTGCCCAGAGTGTTCTACGCAGAAAAAAAATGTTCTTTGAGGACAAGGCAGGGGCAACCACTACCTTCCGTATCATTTTTTCAGAGGCAGACTATCTTCCTGGCTTGGTGGTAGATGTATACGGCACCATGCTGAGAATCATAATCAGCAGTCGTGTGGCACACCACTTCCAGGACCTCATCGTAGAGACTTTGGAATCACTGCTCAAACCAACCTTGATCATTCTGAATACAGACAGTGCTTTTGCTGCTGCAGAACATCTCAAGGAGACCTTACTCTACTACCAGGATGGTCAGTATTTCAGCCCATCCAAGAAGCTGGATCCAGTTCGCTTCCGTGAAGACAACCTCTACTATGAAGTTGCTCCAGGGAAAGGACAAAAAAGCGGATTCTATTGTGACCAACGGGAGAGCAGAAGGGTTATCGAGCCATATGCAAAGGATGCTGTGGTACTCGATGGATGCTCCTACACCGGAGCTTTCACCCTACACGCCTTGAGAGCCGGTGCAAAGCATGTTGATCTCCTCGACTCCAGTGAACAGGCCCTGAGACAGGCATTGGTCCATATTCATATCAATCAGGACCTCAAGACCATTCCTGAAGGAAGCCGTGAGAAAGTGGAAATTACTCAGTGTGACATCTTTGAGCAGATGCGGCATATAGAAAAGGACCACTACGATCTTATGATTCTGGATCCCCCCCCAAAACTTGCCCAGACCAAAGCTCAAGCAGAAGGTGCCCAGAAAGCCTACAAGGACCTGAATCGTCTGGCAATGCAGAAAATCAAGGACGGGGGCATCATCGCAACCTTCTCCTGCAGCTCGGCCATCAGCGCAGAACAACTGCGTATGATCCTTGCTGGAGTGCAAAGGATGCACTGGTTGAGATCCAGATCCTTCAGAAACTCGGCCAGGGACACGATCACCCGATCAGGATTTCTTTCCCAGAATCTGAATACCTCAACGGGTACTTGTTGAGAGTTATCCGCTAACTTGCAAGGGGGGGGTTGGGGTATCGTCCGGATTGGTATCGTCCAGAGTGAGCATGCTTGCGAGAAATCGTAGCTGTTCAACCAGGGAAGAGACCATTTCACTGAGGTACCCCACCTTGCCATTGCCATCATCCAGAGACCGGAGTGCATAACTATAGTCTTGCATCACCGGTACATCCTCATCGAAGATCAAGGATGAAGGCATGGTTTGTTCCACATTATACTTACAACGTCTGAACACTGCCCTTCCGTCCTTTCCTTGGTTGGCACATGCTCCAAACAACCGGCAGATAAGCGGCCGTGCTTGATAGACTGTGCAGTGATACGGAGAGTCAGGATTATAGAGAGGACAAGGCCCACTCGTATTACCCTTTGCATTGTTCAATGCCTCTATAAGAGATGCATCTTTTTTTTGACAAAAAGAAGATATGCAGCAACTAGACGAGCCTCACCCACCGTGATATCCGGCATAAAGTGCTCACAACAAGTTCCACAACCACTTCCGCAGGCAATACTGTAATATGTGCAGAAATTATTCGTCTGGTTTTCAATAGTCGAATACAATTCGACCAAGCCGGCCATAGACTGGCCTACATACGTTCCTTCGAACGCAATCATGAGTTCTTCTATGCTGTCCATCTGTGATGTTCTCCCTAGAACGGTGCGGATAATACCATTACAGATGGATATGAATCAATCAGGAAGCCCACGCTTTTTTTCTTTTTTTTCTTACGATGCTCTTTCTCTGCCTGGCGGGACCCTTGAACCGAACGCTGAACCAATCGTGCATTCCTCCGGTCAGAGAGTGCCCAGCCGCCTATCAAGGCACTGGTACCACAGAATGCCAGGATACCGATCCAGGCAAAGGGACTGTGCATATAGGGTAAGGCAATATTCATTCCGTAAAATCCAGTGACGAACGTTGGAATCATCAAACTAATGGAAATGATGGTCAATCGTTTCATGATGACATTCATATTGTTGCTGATGACCGATGCAAAAGCATCCATTGTTCCTGTTAGGTTGATGAGTAAATGTTTGCCATCTCGATGGCCTGCTTGTTGTCAGTAATGATGTCCTCGAGAAAATCACGTTCTTCCTCGCTCTCCAGACGGAAATACGGGGTACGTTGCATTCGCTCCATCAACGCTTCATTGGTTGTCAGGCTGGTAGAAAAAAAATAGACCAAGGACTTCTGGATTTGTAGCAGCTGTATCAGTTCATAGTTCATGATGCTCTTGTGCAGCTGTTCCTCAACCTGGGACTTCTGGCGGTTGATGTACTTGAGCAGCCGGATGTAGACCATAACCGCACGGCCGAGGATGCTGATTACAAAACCCTCGGCGGTCTGTACCGGATATTGCCGATATCGGTTCTTGGCAAAATCCTCAAGCACAATGCTGTCACTTTGGCAGATGGTGATGACAGTATCACGTACCAGCACGATACCAAGCGGCACTGCATACTGGTTTATTCCCTTGCAATCATCGGCCAGGGCGGGCAGACGCATAATTAACGCGATATAATCGTCTTCACGTTCAATACGGGCCTGTTCGTCCTGGTCCATGATATCTGCGAGCAATTCACTGGAAATGGCATACTTCTCTTCGAGCTGAGTGATATCATCTCTATTGATATCCCTTGCATCGACCCAAGTGTAAGGAGCCTCCTGGATGGTTTCTCCGGGAATCTGGCTCATAAGATTCTTTCTGATGGTGATCATACTTCCTCCATGGCTGTGTTTGCATCCATACCCAGCCCCTTGCAGGAAGAATCATGATTAAATTCTAGTGTTGGGGGGTAGGAGGATGCCGTTCGGGTGTTTCTAGGCAGGGGGGGGTTTATACTGCCACCGTCGTCTACTGTAGACATTGGTTCCTCCTCATAATAAAATGGCCTACCGGTCTGGCAAGCACCAAAACAATACTATCACAATCAGTTTAGCTGAATAAAGGGGTTGCCTGTATTTTTTTTCTCTCTTTTCGAAACAGTCTAAACATTCTATACTCGCTACAAGGGGGGAAAATGATGGTTACACGAGAAAAAGCAGACGCATTGCTTAGAAAATACAATCCTAACGAAGCGTTGATTTATCATGCCTATTGTGTTGAGGAGACTATGCGACGATTCGCCAAAGAGTATGGGTATGACGAGGAGTATTGGTCGCTGGTAGGGCTTCTCCACGATATAGACTATGGAATGTTTCCTGAAGAACATTGCCAGAAAGCCCCAGAATTATTGAAGGAAATTGAATTAAACGATGCATTCATCAGGCTGTCTGCAGCCATGGGTATGGCATCTGCAGTACAATAGAGCCAGAACATTTCATGGAGAAGGTACTCTACACCATTGATGAGTTGACCGGTTTGGTATATGCAACAGCACTGATGCGTCCATCAAAAAAATGGAAGGAATGAGTGTAAAGTCAGTAAAGAAGAAATGGTCCAGCAAGGCATTTGCCGCAGGAGTGAACCGGGATATCATTTCCCAGGGCGCAGAAAAAACTTGGCCTTGAAATGAATCACATCATTTCTCTCACCATCGAAGCGATGGCTGGTGCATCCAGCAAGATTGGACTTTAGGCAAGAGGCATCTGTTCAAGACGGACAATCCCGCTCTTGTTCAGCACCACTGTGTAGTGGCTGTAAATATCCAGGTCTTCTTTCTTTGAGTATTCACGTATGACCAGATGCAGATGATAAACACGTTCACTATTGAGCTGATCAAGCTCATCTGCATCCGGGTCCATTCTGAATACCACATCATTGGGATCATCCATCTCTTTAAGAAAATCATCGAGTCGTATCCTGGTAACCAAGGTAAAGTTGTTCTCTCTTGGGAATCGGTCACGCGCCATCCCCTGTTTGGACAAGGGGTGCATGGCTAAGTCACGTACATAATGGATAATATCCTCTTTAGGAAGCATATCCATGAAAGGATTGTTCTTATCCTTTCGAATCTCTTTAACCGGGACAGGTATCTCATCAGGATTGGTAAACTTGAGCCTAATCCTGCTTGAACAAATTTTCTTGTTGGTCTTAGGGGAAAGAAACGAGGAAATCTCATCGGCCATCATCTTTGGGAGCACTGCATTGAAGAAGAGCCGGAGCCACTCCTTGATACGATCCTTGAACACATAACCGATAATGACAATCAGGGCCCACTGGAATGAGTTCCTGATGAACGTTTCTTCTGCAAATATGGTTGTCAAGGTTGCAAATGCCATGGCGACACCAGCTGCAATCCCTGCAAGAATCTCAGAAACCCGCTTCGGCCACCTGGAAATATTAGGAACCAGATAGAGACTGGATTGGGTCCATTTCTTCAACACTGCCTTTCTATACTGTACCGTCTCTGCATTGGGGCTGCCGCTTGGATACTCCATTTTTTTCTGCGATACTCAAGCTCCTCACGGGAAAACTGCATTAACTTGCCGAGAATCTGCCTATGTTCCTCATCCCGCATCGAGGTGGAAGCCATGTAGAGATCGATTGCGTGCTTCTCACAAATGAGACTCACTGCCTCATCCGACCAAAGGTATGCGAGCAACAAACGACTCTCTTGATCAACTTTTTTTTCTTGAATTGCAGTAATCATACCTCTGAGAACGTTAAGAAGTGAGGATGCATTGTTATACCAGTTCGTCAATGTCGTATTCAGGTCACCATGCATTCCAAGCTTCACCATGTCCCTGCAATCCTTCAAACACGCCTTTGTCTCATGGCGTACTGAGTTTACTACGGTCTGCAATTCATGGATTACTTTCCGCTCAGGTACTGCATTCAGATCAATCAGAAGATCCTTGGTGTACTGTTTGAGAATGGAAAGAGGACTGAGTAAATTCTCGTTATCAAGCAACTCCTCAAGCGTTATCTCAGGAGAGGAGTACCGGCCATGACTCTGGAATTTATGGAGAATACGCTCTTCACTGTATGTGGAGCGATTAACATACAACTGTGGAGGAGAAAACAGATAGTAGTGAATTTCCCGCTCATACCTCCGCGTCTCTGGGATTGGCAAGATGAGCTTCGTCTCTAAATGTCTACTCGAATGTTTCCTTAAATCGATCAAGGTTCCCTCCCGGTTGCACTAGTATACAGGAGGGTTTACCCTAACGCAATCGTAAGTTACGGTAACTGTCCCAGGGATATTCATCGGCACTCTTGGCAGAGAGTGATTCCAGGACATCATATGCAGGGATGGAAACCTCCCGAAGGGGGAGCTGAAACACCTCTTGTACCCGTCTGCCCAGCAATTGCTGCAGCAAGGGTATTGTTGCTCCTTGCTCGAGCAATCTCTTGACCAAGAGCAAGATTCCACTGAAACCTGGAATCCCACTTGCCCCTGCCTCCTTATCCTGAAGCGTATGTGGAGCATGGTCACTCTCTATCCAGTCTACCCTTCCCCCCCCAGTAGTGCAGCAAAGAGAACACTACGTTCTGTTTCACTGCGAAGAGGCGGTTCATCTTTGCATATAGGGAATGATCTTTTGCCTCCTCACTGGAAAGGAGAGCATGATGAGGTGTAACCGCACAACTGACACGAACCCCCCCCTGTGCCTTCGCTTTTTTTTCAATCTCATGGAGGGCCTCAATACTGCTAAGGTGACAGATGTGCAGGTGTCCCTTGAAGCCTTCCTCCTGAGAGATTCTGAGCTGGTCAGAGACACTTTCAACCTCTGCTTCAACAGGCCGGGCAAGGCTATGGGTGGAGAAGTCAGAGGGATCATACAGCTCAGGATGTAACAGGGACTCTTTTTTCACAATGCAGGGCCACCACGCCCTCATAGCCACAATCTCGCAAGGTGCGATACACCATTGCCTGTTCCCTCTCCTCTACAAGTCCCATATTTCCGGTCGAGTGACCGGCAAACAACTTTAGTCCTACAACTTGAGGAAAGAGCTCCTGGGCGAGGGAAACTACGCTCTTGATCTGCTCGGGTGAGGATGTTACCCCTGCATAGAGGTGGTAGCGAACGCCAAAGCCACACTGCTCAGCCTCCTTGAGACGCCTGAGAATACTTTCTCGCTCTGTCAGGGCTGGTTGCGTATTCGGCATATCGAATACCTCGTCAATCCCGCAAGAGAGCGCAACACCCAAACCATGAGAGAGGGTTTCCTTCTCTCTCTGCCTCCAGTCACGGAGATGTACATGAGGGTCAATCATAGGCAATTAATTCAGGCGCCTCCGCCGCCAGGTAGTCGTACTGCATAAAGGTTCCCCATCTACAGGTCAAGCGATCACCGCAGGCACACTCTCCACACATCCCAATTCCGCAGAGCGTGGTTCTTTCCATTGACAGGTATAGGTTATGCTCCTTGATTCCCCGAGCCAACAATTTACGGCAGGCTATGGCCATGAAAACCTCAGGGCCTACAAGATAACAAGCTTGCTCTTCATCCAGAGGGATGCTGTCCAGAAGGTCCAATACCCTTCCTGGTCTCCCATCATCAGCAATACAGGTAAAAGATCCGTAGGAAGAGAGATATTCCTCAAGCAGGGCTTTTCCTTCCACCGACTCACTGGTCCCGACCAGAATATTCATTTCAGTTCCCTGTCCTTTCAACTGATCGGCAAGACTGGGAAGGACAGCCACCCCGGTACCACCACCCAACAAGAGTGCTTTTTTAGTCTTCTCATTGTTTAGTTGTGCACCGTAGAGACCGCGTACATAGATCTCATCGCGTGCCTGCAATGCACAAAGCTCGGCTGAGAAGGGTCCTCGATTCTTGACAATAAACGTCAGTGGATCGTTATGAGCAACTGAGAACGGTTTTTCCCCGATGGTAGGAATCCAAAGGAAGGCAAATTGCCCTGCCTTGCAGTCGATTGTGCCATCCAGTGTGATGATACGGGTATCCTTTCCGTACTGTTCACTCTTTACAACCTGATGTTTCTCATAGGCCATCTGCCGATGCTTAATGATATAGGATGCCGATTTTCTTGGACGGAATTATCTGCGCACAATATCGCCTCTGCCTCTCGTTTCACGGAGGAGAGGTATTCAGGCCAATCTTTCTGGTCTACAGTACCAAGGGCTGAACCGATACCGACTGCATCGGCACCACAGGCTATCAACGCAGCAGCTTCTGCACCACTGCTTACGCCCCCCCCATTCCAATGAGAGGATGGTATCCCCACAAGCTTCACGAATCTCCCGGATGGCTGAAAGCGCCCGTTCATAGACATGGTGCCCACTGCTTCCACCCTTCCCTCCAAGCTTGTTCTGCAGGATAGGGAGCCCTGAGGTAGGATCCTTATGGACGATGGGGCCAACTGTATTGATTGCAACCAGGCCATCGGCACCACTTTCCACTACCGCTTTTGCAATCATGCCGATGTCATCGACATTTGGAGAAAGTTTCACAAACAAGGGTGCTTTGCACTCCTTGGTCGCTTCCTTGATCAACCGTACATACTCTGAGGCAATGTTCTGGTCACAGCCGATTGACGCTCCATAGCCAACCGATGCATGGGGACAAGAGAAGTTCAACTCCACCAGGTCTGCCACTTCATCAAAGGCTTTAACCAAGGTAATGAAATCTTCAACGCTGTTTGCAGACAGAGAAACATTGAGGTAGCTGGAGAATGAGTGTTCACTCCTGAGCTTCCTCAGCTCATACAACGATTGCTCCATCCCAGGGTTGCGCAATCCGACGGAGTTTCCAAAGTTACCGACTGAGGTCTCACAAATCACCGGCTCACGGTTTCCAGGGTTAACTTCCACTTGAAAGCTCTTGGTAGTAATAATGCTGATACCGCTACCTTGCTGTCAAAGTATATGATCAACCTCGGTTTTGTGGAAGCAACACCACTTACCGTCCCCAATAGAACAGGAGCCTTTGGATTGAGGTGTCGTTTTGACAGTAGTTCCATCACATCCTTCATAGGGAAGTCTCCTCAAGCAGGGAGCGAAGATTCTTTATACAGAGATCGAGCCAGTCTTCGGGAACCCCTTTGTTTTTTTCCATGGATGTGTCAACGCGCTGCTACTGTTTATTCTCGCAAGCTCTACTGGATACCCTGCTTTTTTCAATATTGTCATAACCTCGCTGGCAGATCCTCCTTGGCTTCCAACACCAGGGATGAGCAGGGGAACAGATTGGTCGTGATAAAATTCGGCAATATCCTCCAATTCCTGCAGATTGGTCGCACCAACCACAGCTCCAATCTTTCCAGACTTCTGGTTGTAGGCGGCAATTTGACTGGCTACCTCAAGGTAGAGAGGACGTTTTTTCTCATCTTCTTTCACAACAAGCAGGTTTTGCAGGTCCCGCCCACCAGGGTTACTGGTACGATTGAGCAGGTAAGCCCCTTTTTCAGGGAAGCTGATGAAAGGCTCTACCGAGTCACTTCCCATATAGGGTGCAACGGTTACTGCATCGCTCTGCCATGCTTCAAAGGCTTCCTTGGCATAGTTCATACTACTACGGGCAATATCGCCGCGCTTGCTGTCCAGAATAACAGGGATACCTGGAAAAAAACTCTCCAGCATATCCAGGACATCGGCAAGAGCAGAACTCCCTGAGAAATCTTCATCCCGTGGATGGTCAAGACACTGATAGTAGCCAAGATTAGGTTTAAAAGCTGCGGGAACCAATCCAGCAAGACTCATTCTTCGAAACAACTGTTGAAAAAAAACTATTCAGATCACTACGAATGTTTCCGCTGGAGATGGGAAGAGATTCAACCATAGGATCCAAACCCATACAAGCAACATTTCCAGTTTTTTTTAGCACTTTCAGTCAATAATGTTTGATAACTCACGCTTATGTTCTCCTTACCGTTCTACCTTAGGGAATCCCTGCCTCTCGCCCCAGCCAAAGGGGTCTTCCCTCCATGAAGTAAGCAACTTTGCTTCCTCACTGTTCACATACCCTGTTTCCTGGGCACTGGCAACCATCACATCATAATCCAGAATGGTAAAGAACTCACAAGCAGGGTCCAATGAAGCAAAAGCCTCCTGCGCTGTAGTAAATCCATAGGTGAAGATAGCCAAGGTATAGGGACAAATACCTTCAGCTTTCACTATCGCCTCTACTGCCTTGATGGAAGAACCTCCGGTGGAGATCAGGTCCTCTATAAGAAGCACCTTAGCACCTGCATAGGTACCGCCTTGTCCAAGACCCTCGATCTGTTGACCGAGCCCGTGGTCCTTACCGGAACTCCGAACATAACTCATTGGTTTCTCAAGTCTGTCTGCCAAGGTGGTTGCATGGGGGGGGATACCGGCGGTAGCAGTTCCTGCTATGTTGTCTGGATCATAACCAAGGCTATCCAGCATGGCAGCAAAGGCTTCACTGACCAGCTTTCTTGCACCACTTTCGGCAAGCAGTCTCCTGTTGTCGTTGTAGATTGGCATACGATAGCCGCTGGCCCAAGTAAATGGATTCTGTACCTGGAGGCGGATTGCCCCAAGCTCCAAGGCTTTCTTTGCGAGAATCGGTCCATAATGGTTTGTAATTGCTTCAATATGTTTCATGGTCTCTCCAGTGTATCTTATTTGCTACCACGCTTCCAGATTTCCTTGAAGGTGTGTGTCTTGTTGCAGTAGGCACAGACAAAGGTATTGTCTTTGGTCCGGTAGAACATGGCAGGAACCCCTTCACCCTGGTCAGGATGGGAGATACACGATTCATTGGTGCAAGCAAGATCCTCAAAGTTGTAAATACGGGGAGGAAGATGCAATCGGAATTTATTGATTACCCTCCACCCTTGATCAGGTTCAGGGTACAGCCTGGAGCAACTGCACTCAACCGCTTGAGTTGCTTTCGGTCAAGGCTGTACTCCCCTGGGCGGAAGATGATGCCCTTGAAGATGTCTTCTTGACCACTTGTACTCACCCACTCCCCACCTTTGTAGGCATCCAAACCGAGCACACTGCTGATTAGCCGCATATGCCTCCTGATTTCACCGGGCTCATCTCCCTTGAGAATATGGTCGATTACCAGCCCACTATGGATCGGCTGCACTCCTTCGCTTACCCGCTTCTCCTTTGCTTCCCGGGACTGCAGGTCTACCTCAGTGATATAATCCTCACTCTCCTGTGCAATTTTTTTTCTTTCAGCTGGAATGAAATCACTTCCAATCTTTCCCGCAAGCAGCAAAGCAAGACAATCCTCACATACATACCGTTGATCGATTGCCGTTCCCACCCATTGAGCGAGGTATCATCAAGAAAGGTCGGGATGGTCGGTGTCAGTTTGTGCCGTGGAAGTGGGTGGTAGAAGGTCGTCCCTTCCTTGATTCTGTCCAAGAACTCTTCCCTGAATGTGATTGATCGGCGAAGCTCTTCCTGTCGCTGCAGGATTCTATCTCCCATCCGCTCCAGCTGTGGTCGGGTGAAGTACCACTTGGAAGCCACATCCGGCTGTTTGAGGTATTCTTCAATGGAAGAGAAAATGCGGACTTGATATCCATTTTCCTCCATTCTATTCACATATACTTCCGGCATTGCCAACTCTACTGGGGCAACCAGATCCACTTTTATCTTGTTGAAGATCTTCAAGCCATCAGCTTTTGAGTGCACAGTTCTTCCGTGAAAGAGATCCCCTACCAGTGCAAGATGCAATTCCTCGTTGCTCCATTGGTTGTCTTCCAGGAAGGTAAACTCATCAAGCAACTCTTGGGTAGGATGTTCATGCTTTCCATCCCCTGCGTTGATGAATACTGGCTTACGATATAATTTATTACGCTCTGCATAGGTAGCACAGGCATCCTCAAGATACCTCGTAACTCCCTCGATCTTGCTTCGTATGATGAAGATGGTGTTCTCATATCCACTGAGTGTATTGAAGGTATCGGCGTAGCTCTCTCCCTTGTTGAAGGAAGAACTGTCACTATTCAGCTCAGAGACTTTTGCATGGTGGAAATTTGCCGCATTCTTGAAGGACTCCTTGGTTCTCGTACTGTCTTCCAAGAACACTTCATAGATGCCGAAATCCCTGTCATCAATCCTAAAAGGTGTAAGCTTGGCTTCATCTCTTTGCTCCATTGCTTGCTTGAGGGTACGTACCTGATCAAAGAGATACATACGTTCTTCTTTGGAAAAGTCCTCAATAACACACAACGAGCGTCCTGCAAATACGTTCTGTTTTCCCATCTTGACTCCTTCAAAAAAAAAGCCGGCCCTACGACCGACTCTTCATTACACTATCATATTGAGGGGATTCCCATTCCAGAGCGTTACTCGTAACACTGTTTCGTTTCTTGCCCATGGGATCCCTCCTTCATTGCTTCTGAAAACCTTAGCAGAGAGTAGGCTCTCTGTCTAGGGTTAGTCCTCTATTTTCTTACCAATTGCATCAACATCATTCTCAATATCAGAGAGACTCACAGAGTCTTCATTTACCGGTGCTGGCGGTTTCTGAGGTTCCTCTTGTCTTGCAACGCGAACCTCATTTTGCTGGTTCTCATTGGGTTGTCTGGTTTCATTATCCCGCTCAGCTTCCACCCAATCTGTAATTGTGGCGTAAGGGGTATCTGGACCGAAGGCAAGCACGGCATCAAACTGCTCTGGTGAAATCTTACCACGATTCTTCAGATCACGCTTGTACATTTTTCGATACCAACCATTAGATCGTTTACGCACGTGGTGTTTACGACTCTTTTTCAGTGTTCCACCATTATCGGTAGCACTATAGCGTGAGGCATAGGAACCATATCCATACCCCTTACCATACCCATAGCCGTAGCCGTATCGGTATCCTGTTCCGACCGAACCGGGAACCACACCATTGAACACAACACCACTGATGGGAACATTTGCTGTTCTCAAGCTGCTGATCAAGTCAAAAAAAAGAGATCCCTTGCTGGTAATGCCGGCACGGACAGTGATAATCAATCCATCGACATGCTTGCTGATGGAAAGCAACTCACTTGCAGAGTCCAATGGAGGGGCATCGATAATGACAAAGTCATATACACTTTCCAAGTAATTTATCAAACGGGTATACCGAGGATTGGAAAATATGCCTGCGTGAACCAGTGGTGCATTCCCTGGCGGCAACAAATGGAGCCCGGGAACCTTATCTATTGGTTTGAGGATACACTCTTCGAGCGTTGCTTTCTTGGTGACATAGTCAACCAATCCCACTTCACGGTGTTTCAGATGGAAATAACGCTCCATACTGGGAAGACGAAGATCCCCATCAACAACCAATACACTGCTACCCATCTGGGCCAAGGCAATGGCGATATTCCCGATGATGGTACTCTTCCCTTCTGCCATTGAGCAGGAGGTAATGGAAAAAAAACATGTTTCTCGCTACGGTTGTAGAGCATGTTTGCTACCAGCTTGAATCGTTCTGATTCAAAGCTGAGCGGATCATTATGTACAATAAGGGTAGGATATAAATCCAGAGCAGAGACCTTCATCATGGGAATCCAGCCAAGGATTGGCACATCCTTACCTACAATCTTCTGGATTTGTTGCTCTGTCTGGATGGATACATCCAATGCCTCAATGGCCAAAGTAAGCAAAAGACCAAAGGCTGCCCCCAACAACACCGCAACAGCCAATATCAATAATCGATTCGGGCTAACAGGATTACGTGGAAGAATGGCCTCATCAACAACGGTTACATTACCACTGACTGAAGCTTCGATCAGTTTTACTTCCTCCAACATTTCCCGGAGCTTCAACCCGATGGCTTCATAGATTTGTACATCCCGCTGCAACTCTGAGAGACGTCGCTCCAAAACAGGTAGTTGTGAAAGCTCGGAGACGAAGATTTCTCCCCGTTCCTCCAAGACTTGGATACCCACCTCAGTGGTAAGCGCTTGTACTATTGCTTGGGTGTTGTTCTCATTACCATAGGATCGGGTAAGCAGGGAGACGCGATCAAGCAGGTCCTTATTCAATTGGTTTATGGCACTGCTGATCACATAGGTACGGGAGGAAGAATCCATGGGCATGGAGACCTGAGCCTGTGCAGCTGAGGGATTACTCAGCGACTCATACATTGTCAATTCTGTTTTCCAAGCTGCCAGATCATTCAATTTTTCTGCGATTACAGGATCCTTGCGAAGATCGTCGAGGGAAAGAACTCCTTCAACGCCAGCACCTAAAAGACCTTCATTGTATGAATCCAGGAACACCATAGCTTCCCGCAGTTGGAGTTTCAAGGGTTCCAATCGTAGAGTGTAATAGGAAATCTGCTCGACCAACAAAGAACTCTTGTCAGTCAACTGAATAATATCACTATTCTCCCTGAAGTCACCCAAGGCATCCCCTGCGTCAGAAAGCGCATGGTCGTTAATAGGAATCTGGGATTCGATAAACTCACGTTGCGCAGTTTTCGAGTTCTTTGCAATACCGGTGAGTAGCGTATCATAGCTAGAGGCTAGAGAATTGGCAAAATCACGAGCGAAGGCAGGATTTTCATCGGTGACCTTGATTCTTACAATGTTGGTATCCTTCACCGTAGAAACCACAATTCTCTCTTTCAGGCTGCCCAACACGAGTTTGTCTCGGTAATCAAATCCATCTGCATTCTTATATTGTGACAAATCCAAAGTACTGAGCGCATAGTCAATGTTGCTACGGCTGGTGATCAACTCAACTTCTGTGGCAATCTTCGTACTGGAGGCTGATATATCCATCAAGGACTCGAAAGAGGAAGACGTCTGGATAGGATCAACCAACACTGAAACTTCTGACTCGTATTGGGGAATAGCAATCTGCAAATAGCCGAAGGCAAGCCCCACAACCAGAATGAAGCCTACGAAAAAAAACCAACGCAGGCGCTTGTGAAATATGTGGAGCAACTCTGCAATGGAAATTCCCTCTTCTCCAGCATCTAAGGGACTTATTGACTGTGTATACTCTTCCTGCTGACTCATCTGCTTCTCCTACAGGCTCTTGGAATCCAAGATGATGTTCACAACCGTGGCAATGATTCCAAGGATGGAACTCACCAAGCCTATGATAGCGACCGTAGGAGCAATGTCCCTGGCCAATGTTTCTTTAGCCACCGCTACGGTGGTCTCTGGGGGGGAATGGGGTCTCCCAATCCCAATGTCTTACCATCAGGACCTTGCACTTTCAAATCTGTCGGGTAGGCAGCATCGTCACTCAAACCTCCGGCCAAAGAAAGATAGTAATTCACTGTCTTGTCCGGGACATATGCAAACACTCCTGGTCGAACCACTCCACCACTGACTGTAACCAATCGCTGGGTGAAAGGAATCAAGAGTGTATCGCCACTTTCCAGCTGCATCGACTGATTCTCATCCTCCCCATAGAGTATCTTTTGGATATTGAGAGGAATTCGCTTGCCAGAACGAAGCAGGTAAGCTCCTTCCAAATCACTTACAGTAAGGAAACGCGAAGAGAGGGATACAAGCATTTGCTTCATGCTTTCCCCTGGATAGTACTGGTAGAAAATCCTTCCGGATGGATACCCAACCAACGCAGTTGTTGAAAGAGAATCATAGACCTCACTGGAGGATACGGCTCCTTCAACAGTTACCGTCTGCTGGCTGGGTTGCTGTGCATCAACAATGACTTGATCAAGATGGGATAATGTATAATCTGGTTGCTCGAGTAAATTGACATATTGCACATACCAAGCACCACTATCAGGGTTGTATCGTTGAATCCTGATGTTTTGTACATCAGCAGAAGAGAGCACCCCCCCCTCCATAGGTAGCCAGGAGATCTTCCAGACGATCCGACTCAAGGAGTTGGTAGGTACCTTCTTCGTAGACCCGACCACTGAGCATTACCAGCGTTTCACATCGCTCGAGAGTAATGACATCACCACTTCTCAGCAGGGGGTCTTCTTCCAAGACACCCTCACGCATTGCTTTATACAGGTCAAAGGTCTCTTCGTTACCATCTGTATGACGGATTCGAACATTCCTTGTTGAAGCATAGGGGGGGGTTGCATTTTGAAGTACTTCCGAGAGACGGGTAAGCCCCCAAGCGGGGACCACTCTGGTCCCAACAACCTCTCCAACCACCGAAACCATGAAAGATCCGGTACGTATGAAAACAAGCTGTGGATTGGAATAACTGTAGTAGGTTCTCACCATATCATAGATGGCTTTCCTAACCTGTGAAAAGGTTTTACCTTTTCCATCGATGGCTCCAAGACCAGGAATGGCAACACTACTCGATTCGTCGACTTGTAAATCGACTGTCACACTTTTCATACCATCCAAATAGACCAAGCGGAAAGTGTCTCCCGGGGTAACAGGATAGGAACCATTGCTCACTGCGCTAAGCAACCGTTGCTCTTCATCATATACAGGAGACTGTGAGAGAAGACCAAGCTGAGCTGAAAAGGACTGGACTTCCAGATTCTCCACACTGGTGGATGCTTTCACTTGCGGTCCAAACAATGGACTACGGATAACCAAACCGGTTTCCTCTGCACCCAAGGTGAATGTACAACACACCAAGAGAATGAGTACAAATGCAACATGTGCTCGAGTTCTATTCATGTAATAATCCTTCATCACTGGTAGGCAGCATCCCATCTGGAAAAGCTAGTCGCTTCATCCTATCACTTGCGGTAGTATGACACAAGACTCATTTTGCTCCCTTACGCGTCTCTTTATCCACTATTTCTGATCATATTTTGCTGTCTTTTTTTTGTTGCGAATCTTCTTCGTCTGTTGTTCTAACTACCTATTTTGCTACACATTTAGCACCAGTATGCAACATATTATTGACTTTGCAACAGATACCACTACTAATGCCATACTTTTTGCACAAAATCATAAAAAAAACTCATATTTCGGTAAAATGAACTTTTCTTACTACATTTTTTTTAAATTTACCTAGAATTATGCTAGGTTAAATGCGTTTTCCATCGCTAAAGGTTTATCAATAATGTTTTGACAGCAGGAAAATCGTCCCGTATAATTTGAAACAGTTGAGGTTCTTCGAGTACCATCAACGACATCACGCAATCTTTTGTAAGGAGAGAAACATGAAAAAAGAGCATTGTCTTTCTGTTGATCATGCTGTTGGCCACTTCCTTTGTATTTGCACAGGGAGCAAAAGAGGCCACCGATGCTGCAGATGCACCCCTTAAGGTAGGTGTCATCTACATCAGTCCCCCTGGAGATATGGGGTACTCCTATATGCATGACCAGGCACTATTGCCATGGAAGAGCATTTCGGGGACAAGGTCGAGGTCATTCGCATGGAAGGTATCCCTGAGAATGAGAGTAGCGAACGTGTCATGGAGAGCCTCATCGATGAAGGATGCAAAATTATTTTTGCAAACTCCTACAACTACCAGCAGTACATGCTCAATGTTGCTGAGAGATATCCCGATGTATACTTCGAGCACTGCTCCGGCTACCTCTCTGCTGACAACATGTCCAACTACTTTGGAAGAATGTATCAGATGCGTTACCTCTCCGGTATGATCGCAGCTGAAATGTCTCCTTCTGGAAAGATTGGTTATGTAGGTGCTTACAACACTCCTGAAGTTGTACGTGGAATCAACGCTTTCACCCTTGGTGCACGCGCTGTAAATCCAGCTGCAACCGTTACCGTTGTTTGGACCAACACTTGGTTTGATCCTTCCCTCGAACGTCAGGGCGCAGTAGCGTTGCTCGACCAGGGTTGTGATGTCATTGCACAGCACCAGGATACCACCGAGCCCGCAAAGGCAGCAATCGAACGCGGCAAGTACGCAATCGGATACAACGCTGACTTCCGTAAGATCATTGGTGATGACCACGTTCTGGTCTCCCCGATGTGGAACTGGGGCAACTACATGATTCCTGCTGTCCAGAGCGCTCTTGATGGCACATGGGAAACCCAGAGCTACTGGGGTGGTCTTGAGGACGAGATGATTCATCTCTCCCCCATTTCCCCCTTGGTTCCCAAGGCTGTTGTTGATGAAGCCATGGCTATCCAGGACAAGATCCATGATGGCGAGTGGGATGTATTCTGGGGCGCGCTTAAGGACAACACCGGTGCTGTCCGCCAGAAAGCAGGCGAGAAGATGAGTGACGATGCAATGCTCACCATGGACTGGTTTGTTGAAGGCGTTATTGGTAGCGTCTGATTTTAGTATTTCCTATTGGATAGGGGCGGGCTGCTGCCCGCCTCTACTTGATTCAAGACTTTTCTTGCCTTATTTCTGAGGCAAATGTAAGTGGACAGAACATGAGTGAAATAACCACCGACGAAATACCCGTCGTGCGAATGGTCAATATAACCAAACACTTCCCAGGAGTACTAGCAAACGACCAAGTTGACCTAACCTTGCACCGCGGAGAAGTTCTCGCCTTGCTGGGTGAGAATGGCGCCGGCAAGAGTACCCTGATGAATATGTTGGTTGGACTGTACCAAGCCGATAGTGGGGAAATTTATGTGAAGGGAGAGTTGGCAGATATCAACTCTCCGCAGGACTCAATGGCCCTTGGAATTGGAATGATCCACCAGGAATTCATGCTGGTAGGGAACATGAGTGTAGCAGAGAACATTGTCCTGGGCATGAAGGATCTTCCTTTTGTACCGCCCATGGCAGAAATACGCGAAAAGATTACGGAGCTCAGCAAGCGCTATGGCTTGCAAGTCTATCCGGATAAGATAATTCAGGATCTTTCGGTTGGAGAACAACAACGTGTAGAAATACTGAAGTTGCTCTACCGAGGAGCTGACATTCTCATTCTTGATGAACCTACTGCAGTGTTGACTCCTGGTGAAGCAAGGGATTTGAATGAGATCCTGAAAAAGATGCTAGCCGAAGGAAAGAGTGCCATCTTCATTACACATAAAATGGATGAGGTAATGGAATTCAGCCATACCGTCCAGGTGTTGAGACGTGGAAAGAGTGTTTCAGTCTGTTCTACCAAATCGATCAAACGAGTACAGGACTTGGCTAACATGATGGTTGGTCGCGATGTATTGTTCTCCTTGGAACGTGGCCCTTACAACCCAGGGGATGTAAAGGTAGAGGTGAAAGAGCTACTGGCACTACCGGTGGGAGGTGGAAAACCAGTTCTGGATAACATCTCCTTCTCTATTCGTGGTGGGGAGATTCTTGGGATTGCTGGTGTTGCAGGCAATGGGCAGCAACAGTTGACTGAAGCCATTACAGGTCTACTGAAAGTAAACGGTGGAACCATATTCCTCAATGGGAAGGATATGACAAACAAGACCCCGCTACAGGTCATCAAGACAGGGGTAAGCCATATTCCAGCCGACCGTGGAAGAATGGGAGTGGTCGGAGATATGAGTGTTGGCGACAATCTCTCGATGAAGAAATACCGTACGGTTGAGCTCTCTGCACACAATATCATCAAACGGGGTTTGGTCCGGAAATTTGCAGACCGTCTCATTGAATTGTTTACCATCAAGACTCCCAATCAGGATACTTCGGTTAAATTCCTGAGCGGAGGAAATATCCAAAAAACAATCCTCGCTCGAGAGATAGATTCCTGTGGGGGCATCCTCGTAGCAGTGTACCCCTCACGGGGTCTTGATGTTGGAGCGACAGAAGCTGTTCGCCAAAATTTGATCAAGCAACGAGACAAAGGATGTGCAGTATTGCTGGTTAGCGAGGAACTGGAAGAACTGTTGATGGTTGCAGACAAGATTGCAGTTATGTTTGAAGGGAGAATTATGGACATCGTAGATGCAAAGGATGCAAAAACCGAGGAACTTGGCATGTTGATGGCAGGTGTCGAAAGGAGGAATATATGAAATTCCGCTTGGAAAAGCGCGACTACCGATCCACCAGAATGGCGGTACTCGTCCCTGTAGTCAGCCTGTTTGTTTCCTTCGTTCTGGGAGCTATTGTATTACTAATCTCTGATGCCAATCCTTTTCAAGCCTATGCAGCTATGATTAAGGGAGCTTTCGGTAGCCAGACTAAGTTGCAATATACATTGGTTAAATCAATTCCCTTGCTCCTCTGTGGACTTGCTGTGGGAATTGCGTTCCGTTTGAAGTTCTGGAATATTGGAGCTGAGGGTCAGTATGTCGGTGGTGTCATCGGCATTACCTGGGTTATGCAGTTCTGGACCTTCCTCCCAACCTCCTTACTACTCCCTGTCGGCATGGTCGTAGGAATCCTGTTCGGTGCTATGTGGGGAGGTATTCCCGGTGTATTGAAAGCACAGTGGAGTGTGGATGAGACGCTCACTACCCTGATGATGAACTACATCATCATCGGCTTCGCTGAATATCTGTATTTCAATGCATGGAAGGCTCCCAGGGGAAATATGGGTACCGTACTCTATCCCAAGGAAGCTTGGCTTCCAAGAATTTGGGGCCGAGTCCATGGGGGGGGTATTTTCTTTGCACTGATTCTTGTCGGAATTCTCTGGTTTGTCTTGTATAAGACACGTTGGGGATTCGAACTGAATATGATCGGCAAGAACAAACGGGCAGCAGAATGCCAGGGTGTTTCGATCAAGAAGAATATCATCCTTGCCATGTTGCTCAGTGGAGCAATTGCCGGTTTGGCAGGTGTAATTGATGCAGCAGCAGTAACGCACCAGTTGACCAAGGGAGTGGATTCTGGATATGGCTTCACCGGTATCATCATTGCTTGGATGAGTGGTCTCAATCCATTCATATCCATTATTGTATCGGTCATTATGGCTGCTCTTGAAACTGGTAGTGATGCTCTGCAGATGACCATGAAACTGCCCAATGCAATGGGTGCAGTCCTCCAGGGCTTGATACTTATCCCGTTGTTGGCAGGCAATATCTTTATCGAATACCGATTGCTCGTCATAAAAACCCGTAAGGAGGTTACCGCATGAACATGCTTGATTTCATCACGAAACTACTAGCGGCAACATTGGCCATGGGTACCTCACTTGCCTATGCAACCTTGGGAGAGGTCTACACCCAGAAAACAGGAATACTGAACCTTGGGATGGAAGGCATTATGCTCATGGGAGCACTCGCAGGGTTCACCACAGCATTCAATACCGGGAATCTGTATCTTGCACTGATGATGGCAATGATGGTGGGGGGATTCTTCAGTCTCATTCATGCTTTTCTTTGCATTACGATGCGGGCTAACCAAGTTCCTGCAGGTCTTGCCATCACTATGTTCGGCACCGGTCTTGCCAACTTCCTTGGAGAACGGCTTGGTCCTGCTTCCAACGGATACAACCTCACCGGAATGAACATCCCTGACAAGTTCAGCAACATTGCCATCCCCTACTTGAGCGACATCCCCATCTTAGGGGCACTCTTCGATGTAAGTTTGCTTACCTATGCTCTCTACATCCTTATCCCCTTTGCCTGGTTCTTCATGTACAAGACCAAGCATGGCATGGTGGTTCGTGCTGTAGGAGAAAATCCAAGAACGGCTGCTTCGATGGGAATCTCGGTTACCAAGATTCGTTACCTGTACACCGTAATTGGAGGAATGCTTGCTGGCCTTGGTGGTGCTTGTCTCTCATTGAGTTTCACCCCAAGTTGGAATGAAGGAATGACAGGAGGCAAAGGCTGGATCGTAATCGCCTTGGTTATTTTCTCAACCTGGAACCCAGCACGTGTGGTAATTGGCACACTGGTCTTTGGTGGAATTACCAGTTTGCAGTTCAGCCTACAAGCTGCTGGACTGAAGATGGTCATCCCCAGCCAGTTCCTTGGATTCTCACCGTATTTGATCACGCTTGTTGCATTGGCTGCCATGACAATCATCAACCAGAAGAAAAAAAAGGCTCGTTTGCCTCTCCTTCTGCCTTGGGTACATCATTTGCCATTGATGACAAATAGCTACTTCGGTACATCTAACTGTCAAAGGGGACCTTCGGGTCCCCTTTTTTTTCTTGCTTGCACACCTGGTTGCAAACGATTACGATACTCCTATGAAAAAAAAGACCAATGCGATGCGAATTCTGGAAGCCCAAGGCATTCCCTATGATGTGGTGGAATACTCGTGGGATGAAGAGCACCTGGATGCAGTACACGCTAGTGAGGTTGCTGGCTTGGAACCTTCCCAGGTTTTCAAGACTATCGTACTTGAAGATAGTGAAAAAAACAGATTTTCGTATTCTGCCTTCCTGCAGATTTTTCTGTCAGTCTGAAGAAGGTGAAAGCATTGACTGGGAGCAAGGATATAGAGTTACTGAAGCTTGACCGACTACAGTCAGTCACTGGCTATATACGTGGAGGGTGCAGTCCCTTGGGGATGAAGAGACAGTTCCCTACATTCATCGAGGAAGTCGCCCAGACAGAACCGTACATCCATGTGAGCGCAGGTATGCGTGGGTTGCAGCTGAGAATCAAACCTGGAGACCTGTTAACGGCCACACAGGGACAGTTTGCAGACTTTACTTAGTCATGTCTGTTATGGCTGGTAAAGTATCTTCTAAGACGCAGGGAGAGCGAGACGGCAACCATGAACAGTAAGATAACAAAAGCCGCAACAAGAAGACTACTTGCCCAGCGAAGATAAACAGATCCTGTTTGATAACTGGCAAGTGCACCATCAAATACTGCACTGGAACCGAAAAGCACAACCATCGACCCAAGTACAATATCAGCAATGGGAATCCTGTTTCCCTTTCTATTTGCAAACCAGAATAGGAACAAAAAAGGTACCTACCAACAACGCAAGCAGTGTAGGAACTGCTACAGGAAGGAACCAGGTAAACCTACCAGAAACCACTAAGTTGATGAGGCCTAAATAGAATACTGTGGTCAATACGCTTAGGGCTACACTTGCCTTCACATGCTTCTTTGCCCATCTGGTCCAAGGAAACACCCCAAACATCCAGAACATTACAATTCCACCGGCAGCAATGAGGGACCAACTCCAAGCAAAATCATAACCATCGAGTCCCAATAGCAGTACTGCAACGATCAAGCTTTGCCAACTTGCATAATTCACATAACGGGGTCTGGTGAGAACGATGGAAACAAGACTTATGGTAGCCATGACAATACAGAACAAGGGTATGAAAGCATAAGCCAAGGCCCCAGAAAAGAAGAGAGAGACGCCAACCGTTATTTCACTGACTACAAATAGAGCCACAATTAACTCAACCAAGCCTTTTCTTGCTTTGGTGATTCCACGAGTTCCCTCCGGGGGCAACTTCTTTGCAAAAAAAAGAGGCTCACTTGAGGTTTCTTCCATTCCAGGGGGAAGATGGACCTCTGTCCCACATAAGGGGCAGGTCTTTGCCCCACCAGATAGCTTTACTCCACATTGTACGCAATATGCCATGGTTGTTATTACCTCTTATCTTCCCTGTTAGTCGCAATTTCGACTTGGATACCATCTTCTACCAAGAAGGTACAAAAGAGCCGCTCCAAGGAGGTGTCTGTTGCATAGAAACTGTTGAAATTCACAACAATTTTATCAAGATAGCCAATGACCGCCAAGCTTATCTTGTTCAACAACCCGGGGCTCAGATGGAAGTCACATCGCACTACCTGACTCTCCAATTGGTGGGGGGGGAGCGCGACATACCCAAGATTTGAGATTACTCCGCTGTACTGGTCATCTCCAAGAAAATCTGAGAGCAGTTTGAACAGTGGATTCTTAAAAGCAGTGGGAGCGAATCGAATAATGGGCGTTCTCTCCCCAGTAACATTCCGCTTGATCTGGCTCAATAAGCGTTTCTTGGATTGCGCTTGGACCATCTGTAAATGGACTTCAGTTGCAATCTCATCAAACTCATAGAATCCTAAAGCTGGCTCGATACCGACGACGGCAAACAGGGTAAAATTCCTCATCGTATCATAGCCAAATATTCTTCTTAGATTCATTGGAACAGATAGTCGTATTGGTTTACGCTGCTTCTGGTTAGGAATCTCTTCCAGTTGCAGTTGCTGCAAGCTGTAGAGGTATACTGATGAAAGATACTCCCCAATGGTAAGGGATCGTTCTTTTGCTCGTTCCTTGATCTGTTCGGTCACAAGGGTCGCACTAATTACTTTTACCCGGTCATCAAAAGGGCCGTCTCCTTTACGGTGATATGCCTTGCTGATTGCCGGATAGGATGGGACGTGTTTATCGTAGAGATGCTGAAACGGATCGCTGAATTCCTGTTTGGCAGGACGCACTTGGTAGTTCAATCCGCTAGGGAATTTCACTTGCAGCATTCCTGCATGATGACAATAGCGTTCGACCAATAATTTTAGGTACGCCATTGCACCTGAGCCGTCTGTCAGTGCATGAAAGCACTCTAGGGCTATACGGTGCTCACTGTAGAGTACCTTGAAGAGATACCCATTGTTCTCCTTGAACGCAAACCTGCCACTGGGATAACTCCCCTCCTCATGTACTACAGGCTCCGCATCATTGGGAGAAAGATAATACCAGAAAAAAAACCGGTGTGCAACCGAATTTTTGCGTAGGAACAACGATAGAGAAGGTCATGCAATGCCTGCTCAAGAATTACTTTCTTGATGGTGAACATAAAATCCATGGAGACACGAAACGTATTTGCATTGAACACAGCCTCAGTGGGAGGATAGATCAATGCAGAGTTATCGAGTGCTATGAAACCTTCAGGTGCATAATTTTGGATGCGTTTCATTATAATTGGCTGTTTTTTTTCACTCCATGCTTGTAGAAAGGCGTTTTCACCAGCTTCGCCATTTTACGTTGTCCGTGTATTTCAATATCCACGGTATCACCGAACTTGAGTCCGATTTCTCGTTTGATCAGGATATAGGCACAAAAGATACCCAAGGTAGGGCTTTTCGTCCCACTGGTAACATACCCGATATCCTCATCTTCCAGGAATACACGGTACCCACTACGAGGGACCGCTCTTTCCACCATCTCTACGCCTCTCAAACTTCTTGGTACACCCACTTCTTTCTGTTTAAGCAAAGCATCTTTTCCACAGAAATCATTTTTTTTCGAGCTTCACAAAAATGGAGAGATTCGCTTCCAATGGTGTAATGCTGTCGCTAATCTCATGACCATACAATGGCAGTTTTGCCTCCATGCGTAACGTATCACGACTTCCCAGGCCACAGCAGATAAGGCCGAAAGGTTTGCCTGCTTCCAAGAGAGTATCCCAGAGAAGCGGGCCATCCTCTGCAGCACAATACAGTTCATATCCATCTTCTCCTGTGTAACCTGTTCGACTGATGAGTGCCATTACCTCCCCAACTTCACATTGGCTTCGGAAGTGAAAGGTTTGCAAGGTATCACAATCAGGTACCAAGGTAGCGAGAATCTGGGAAGCAAGAGGCCCCTGCAGAGCCAGCTGAACCGTTGCATCAGAAATATCCTGTACCATCGGGCACTGTCCTGCTTTAGGGTTGCCTTCCTTGATCCAGTGGAGGTCCTTCTCAATATTTGAGGCGTTCATAACTACCATGAAAGAGATATCGGAGCGACGGTAGATGAGTAAGTCATCTACCACCGTTCCATTTGGATAGCACATCAGTGTATAGCGGCATTGCCCTACTTGCATGTCACTAATTGAGTTGGTGCAGAGGTAATCAAGATAAGAAGCTGCTGACTCCCCACTTACATTGCACTCACCCATATGGGAGACATCGAAAAGTCCCGCACGATTTCGTACAGCGTCATGCTCACCAAGGATACCTGTCTCGAATTGCACAGGTAGCTCCCAACCTCCAAAGTCGATCAACTTGACTCCGGGATAGTTCTTATATCGCGTATACAGTGGTGTGCGTTTCATGGTTTTCCCTTTACTTAAGCCAAGACAATCATTTCAATTTCTACTGAGACATCCTTGGGAAGCTTCGCAACCTGAACTGCTGAACGAGCAGGAAGAATTCCTTCTCCAAAATAGGAGGCATAGACTTCATTGACTGCAGCAAAGTCATCCATGTTCTTCAAGAACACGGTTGCCTTAACAACCTTAGAAAGATCGGTACCAGCTTCCGCTAGTACGGCTTTTAAGTTTTCGAATACCTGTTTTGCCTGATTCGCTGCATCTCCGCCTACCAGCTCGTTGGTTTTTGGATCGACAGGTAGCTGTCCGCTGGTAAAAAACGAAGGGACCTGCAACAACAGCCTGGCTGTATGGGCCAATGGCTGCTGGAGCATTAGCGGTGGAAACTTGAGTTTTTTTCAATTGAAACATCATATTGTATGTTCTCCTCTTTTAATAAAAGATATGTTTTTCAGTCGTACCTTTGCAGATATAACTACTGACCAACACAGCGTATCATAAAATGAGAAGAAATGCATTGCTTAGGGATGGAAACTCACTGCCTTATACTAGGGAGAGAAGCTCTTCTGGAGTGCGAACAACAGCAAATGTAGTATCGTCCTTTTGATGCCCTTTGGGAAATCCGAAGCCCCAGTCCACTGCAATAAAAGGAACATTCGCCTCCATTGCACCCGTCTGGTCATGGTATGTGTCTCCGATAAGTACAGCATCTTTTGCTTCAACCGAAAGGTCATTGAGTACTTTGTTGACGATATCTGCTTTTGAGAGTGTTGAATCCAAATCAGCGCCCCTGATGGAGTCGAAATAACCATCAAGATTGAAATGCTCCATCATCTGCTTTGCAAGAAGTTCATATTTCAAGGTACCTATTGCAAGAAGATACCCACGCTTTTTCAAGGTGGATAGAAGTTGGGGAATGCCTGTATATGGATGAGCGTTGAAACGTCCATGGGTATCATATTCCACTCTATAGAGAGAAATGGCTTCATCTATCAGAGAGGGTTCAAGGTTATACACTTTCACAAAACACTGCGTAATGGGAGGCCCGATGAATTTACTCAACTGGTTCACATCATGTTCTGGTGGCAATCCTAGTTTTTCTATCGCAGCATTAGCCGATGCGAATATCCCTGGAGAGGTATTCATGAGTGTCCCGTCAAGATCAAAAATAGCAAGTTTGAAGTTCATGCATGCACCATATGCAAAATCCAATCTTGTATCAAGCCATTTGAAGCAACAAGGTCACACCTCTCATCGGTAAATGACTTTCCAGGGTCAGCACTCTCCACATTGCCTCCTGCTTCCTGGACAATAAGCATCCCTGCTGCAAGATCATAATAACCAAGACATCTTTCAAAGTACCCATCGAGCCTTCCTGCTGCAATATATGAGAGTTCTAGAGCACATGAGCCGAAGGAGCGAAAGTCACTGGTAGCTAAAAAGATCCGTCTCGATATTTCAAAGAATTCATCTGCCAAATCATGACGACGATGAGGAGGAACACATACCATCAAGGCCTTGGAGACATCATCGATATCACTCACCCTGATCGGCTGGCCATTCAGGAAAGCCCCGTGACCCTTGCTTGCCCAAAACAGTTCTTGTTGCCTTGGGTTGTATACCACCCTACCAAGGGTTTGAAAGGTTCCATTTCCCAGGCAATACTGATGGTGTAATCAGGGATTGAACGAAAAAATTGGTAGTACCATCTATGGGATCAATAATCCAGCGCCCTATTTCAAGAGTCCCTGTTTTTCCGCTTTCTTCCCCAAAAAATCGCATCATCAGGAAAGTGTTCCTTTAGTATCCCGATGATATGTTCTTCAGCTGCTTGATCAGTCTCAGTGACAAAATCATTCTTTTGCTTGCTTCTAACTGAAATGTGTTTTGCTGTTCCAGCATTAAGGACCAGCGACCCAGCTGATTTGGCTGCCTGTAGGGCAACTTCAAGGTGATGCGCTATATGTTTTTCTTGATTCATCTCATTCGCTTCTTCTCAAGGATCCTGTCACCCAAATTCACCGAATATTTCCAATCGGCTTGGGAAAAATCCTCATAGCGGATTACTTGCTCTTCAGCTTCCAGCAGTTTTCCACTTGTATTGTATCCGAGATAGAGGACATTCCAGACGGTTTTATTTTGCATATACATGATCGCCCCGATGTTCTTCTTTCGATCCCAAGCACGTAGTACATCGCCTTTTTTCTGCCATCAAGACCACAGTTATATCGTACCCAGGTATTGTGAACATTTTGTCTTTCTTGTCGCTCAGTTGTGCTTGCCTTGCTTGTTCGATCAAACCAGCAGTACCCATCAATAGTTGAGGTTCTGCATGTTCACAGAATGATACAAAGGGATTCTCTGTCTCCCATTCAGGACTTAACCTCTCCAAGATTTCTCTAAGTGTAGACGGTAAATTGCCACCCACTGTGCTTGCAACCGTTTCTTGATGAAAATCTGGAAATTTCAATTTAGGTTCGGGTTTTCTCTGTGGTTGTGGTTTTTTCTCCTGTCTTAGCAATAGTATCTGCAAGCAAGAACCGCGGAATACCCGTGGCTTCATCCTCACTATCCTCTTCTGCTCCATCTGATGGCTCAGATGCAACCTTTTCTTGTTTTCTATATTCAGGAGGTAGGGCAAGTCGATTATCGGGGTGGAAAGGTTTTTCTTCCTCAACAGGAATCTCTTCCTCAACAGGAATCTCTTCCTCAACAGGAATCTCTTCCTCAACAGGAATCTCT
>JDSF01000182.1_pt1 | contig 42886 bp, 42 predicted proteins | sample 199441 | NCBI WGS metagenome assembly JDSF01 (sample SAMN02592751, study PRJNA231836) | bioreactor metagenome | isolation source: continuous culture bioreactor denitrification-DNRA | place: Germany: Bremen
CTTCATGATCGTGGTCTTCATGGTCTTCGTGTTCTTCATGATCGTGCTCTTCATGATCTTCGTGTTCCTCATGATCCGCGTGGTCATGTTCTTCATTGGAGATGTCAAATAGCCCTTCGCCTGCTTCAACGACTAGAATATTATCTTCTCCAACTGTATCAATAACTTTGTGTGCCCAAGGTTCCATTGACTCACCCGTATACACAAATAAATCTGCCTTTTGGATTGACACAATATCTTGTGGTGTTGGCTCATATGCATGTGCCTCTACACCTGGTGGTACAATTAATGTGACATCTACTTTATCTCCTGCAATTTGTCGAACAAAGTCAAATTGCGGGAATAGTGTCGTTATTACTTTTACCCTTTCGTCTTCGATCACCTTTGTTTCACTATCAACAACAGGCTCAGATGACGTACCGCACCCTACTAGTGAACCGATTAATACAATTATCATAAAAAATGCAAACATTTGCTTTTTCATAAATGAGAATCCTCCTCAATTAGATTTATATATTCATTATGCTGCAAATGCAAACCATTTGCAAGTAGATATTACTATTATGCCCTGAAAAATTATTGTGAATCATATTTAATTGTAAGTAATTAGTGATTAGAACAACTTTTTCATGATAAACTTCGCTCAATTCATGCATTAAACCATCCATTTCTTACATATTTAATTACATATTCCTCATATACTTGTATAAAAGTTCAGGCTAACCACAGCCTATGGTATTTCGGAAGTTTTCAGACAACTATATATGGTGTATCATTCTTTACTTTCACATTAAATTCATGTAAAATTGAATTTGTCTTATTGAACAATTTGGAGGAAAATCTATGTCCTTTGCAAGTACATTTAGAAAGAATTACATATTCGAAGGAGAATACAGAAATATGTCTATAGTCGTTGACGGAATAATCGGTGCTGGCAAAACAACCGTAGCCAGAATGATATCAGATCACCTTAATATCCCTATGTTTGAAGAACTAAAAAAATGATGACACTGAGGACTCACTTGAGCATAGAATGCTAAACCGTTTCTACGCTGATCAAGACAGATGGAGCGCAATCATTCAGGTCATGTTCCTTAATGAGCGATTCCGTGATCTTAAAGATATTGAAAATAGTGGACAAGAAGCTATTCTTGACCGTTCTATTTACGGTGACGAGATCTTTGCAAAGACGATTAACAAACGTGGCAGTATGGCTGATGATGAACTTCGTATTTATCAAGAGTTGTTACATAATATGCTTCAACATATTAATCCACCAAAGCTACTAATCTATTTGGATGTAACTGTTGATACAGCACTTGAAAGAATTAAAATGCGCAGCCGTGGTACTGAAGCAGACATGATACCACGTGACTACATGACTGACTTACGAGACACTTATGAAGAATGGTATTCAAACTTTGATTTATGTCCTAAAATCCGAATTGATCTAAATGAATGTGGCGTCTGTGAGGAGGGTAATCTTTTACCTCATGTTAAAGAACATATACTACAAGTTGTAAATCAAGCCGTTGAGTTTTCTGATAAACAGGCTGGCTAATAAACTTTGATACTAAGCCGCTATGGGTTCCATAGCGGTTTTTATTATGCATAGAATCTGTTATTCTTGTAGTAGGTTATTCAGTCATGGGAGGACTAATATGAAAAAATTCGTTTCAACGGTGCTCGTTGCCGGTCTATTATGTGTTAACCTCGCTTTAGTTTCATTCGGGGGCAATATCTGGGCAGATTTGAAGGCGGCTGCAGAATATGAAGCTGCGAATCAGCTTAATCAGGCGGCACCACTTTGGATCTCTTCACTAGATTATTTTATTGAACAAGACAATGAAGACGCATGGAATAATGCTGCGTTAATGGCGAAAAAACTCGGAGTCTATTACGATGAACAAATGGATTATGAAAAAGCTGTTCATTACTATGAGTTTGAAGACAAGTACTGGAGACTACTTGGGCTAGACTGGGGTACTTCCGATATTGAACGCGCAAATGAAATACGTACATACATACGCTATTATACTCAAGCGGAATCTAGTCTAATCAACCTTGCCAAATACGAACCTGAGTCTGGTATATACCTTGGTATATATGCAGAAAATGACAAGAAAATTGGTCAGCAAATTGAAATGACTGATGACGTTTATGGTAAGAAACATGCCATCTATATGTACTATCAGGATTTTGACCAATGGATGCCTTCATACACTGGTAGTGGTCAAACAGCAATGGATAGTATTAATGCAAAGCGTGTTGAAAAAGAAGGCGGCGCACTTCAGGTCGCTATGAATGCAATGGCTGGACTTCACGTTGTTGAGGAAAACAAGTGGCTAACGCAGTGGGCAAAAGAAGCTGGAAGCTATGATATGCCAATCTTTCTCCGTTTTTGTGGTGAAATGAATGGAGACTGGGTGCCTTGGCATGGAGACCCGGATCTATATATAGAAAAGTTTCAACTTGTTCATAACGTAATGGAAGAATACGCACCTAATGTCGTTATGGTTTGGTGTCCCAATGATGTACCTGTAGAATTAAACGGACAAACTATACCTGATTATTATCCTGGCGATGCTTATGTTGACTGGGTTGGTGTTAACTTCTATGTGGATTATTACGACAGTGGTCTAACTGATCTTGATAGTAATTTTCTTCAGAATCCGCTGACGCATCTAGAGTACATATACAAAAAATACGCAGATAGAAAGCCTATTATGATTTGTGAAACTGGCGTTTCTCACTACTCTATTCCAAATAGTGAAGACGTAACCGCATGGGGTGCTGCAAACCTTGAAAAACTTTATAGTATGTTACCTGTTGTTTATCCAAGAGTCAAAGGTATAACCTACTTATCCTTAAACCAAGCTAACGACAATTACCTTGTAGGAAACCGGTGGAGCAATTACGCTTTGTCTGAGAACGATACTGTAGAATCAACTTACAAAAAAAATTATACAATCAGACACTTACCTCAGCAAGGTCGTAGATAAATCTGATAGCAATCCAACAACATTTTCAAGCTATATACTTGTTGGGGAAGAAGCTTTCAATGGACTCCATGATATTGTAATCGATATCAAAATTCCAGATTTTAAAGTTTCTAAGTTCAATGTATTTGCTGATAATGGCTATATGAAGTCTCAGACTGAATTACCATTTACTATTGAAAAGGACGCTTTTTTCAGCCAATATTTTAAATATTCAAGTACTTGATTCTACTGGTAAAGTGGTTGTAAATAAGATTGTCGATTTAAGTGAAGTTCGATCTAACAATAATTCAACCAGTGGAAATTTGAAATCCGAATAAACAATTCAATTAAACAAAAAACCGCTATGATTTTCATAGCGGTTTTTCTAAGTTCGTTATTCTAACACTTGTGGTCATGCAGCATGGTCTATGGTTCAATAACCAGTCCCATAAGTTTTGCAAAATCAACAGCTTGTATTGGCGTTACAATTATTCCTTTTAAGTCTTCTATTCTTGCACCAAGGCCTTCAATATTGCAGGTTCTAAAATCTGTGCCGACCATCTTGGCACCAGATATTTGGGTGCTTTGCATCTCGCAATTATCAAAATATGTTCTGGTTAATTTCGTATTTTGGAAATTACTATTTACTAAGTAGGAGTCTTCAAAAATTGAATTTCTCATTTCAGCGAAACCAAATACAGCATAATCTGCTCTGCATTTTTTAAATCGAACATCTTTTAATGTTGAATCGCTCAGAATGAAACCCATCATCTTGCAATCAATAAACTCAACTCTGTCTAGTCTTGAGTTCGTAAACTTACACCCAGATAAATCACAGTTCTCAAATCTTACATCTACTAGGTCAAGTGACTCTAATACAACATCATTTAGATCAACATTTTTTTAAAAGTGAACCGCTTATACGTACATGTTTGGCCCTTTCGTTCCCAACTTGATCAAAGGTCATAGACATATCATTGAATGTGTCTTCATCTTGTATAGATCGAAGAGTCATTTTATTGTATTCTACGCTTGGGCTAATACGAGGCTTCAGTATTTTTTTTACTGCTTTACTAATCTTCAACATCCCCTTTAGACTGTAGGTCTTGCCATCAAAATATCTTTACTAAAAATAATATCATAAAAAGCCATCGGTAAAGAACCGATGGCTGACATAAATTATTATTTTTTTGTTTTCTTTACATCGAACTCAATCTGTGTCCACACTTCATCATACAATACACAGTTTGGAATGTTTTTTAAACTTTAAACTTCCTACTAAGCTCGCCTAAATCGATAACAAGTTGATTTAGTTCTGTCATGGAATTATTAATTTCTTCTATTGCACTCGTTTGTTCTTCAACCGATGCAGTGATTTCCTCAGCTGATGCAGCACTTTGCTCAGAAACCGCTGACATTTCTTCTATTGCCGCCTTTGTCACTTCCTTCTCATGATCCACAACACTAATTCTTTCATTTATGCCTTCTATTTGATCAATTGCAGAATTCGTTGATTGAACAATTTCCTCATAAACTGACCTTGTTTCTTTTAACTTATTATCTGCTTTTGACAAAATCTCTGAAGCATTATTCACATCGTTCTCAGTTGATCGGATAATCTGTGTAATGTCTTGAATGATTTTTTGAATTTCTTCAGTAGAACGGGAAGATTCCTCAGCAAGTTTCCGAACCTCTTCTGCAACTACAGCAAACCCTTTTCCAGCATCGCCTGCTCTTGCTGCTTCGATAGCAGCATTTAGTGCAAGTAAATTAGTCTGTTCAGCAATACTATCTATCGCAGTTAAAATACCGCCAATTAATTCAGATTTTACCGATAGTTCCCCAATTCCTTTAGCTACTTTAGAAGAAGACTCTGCATTTTCAGAAAATCTTACTTCAAGCTCCTTCATTGATTGAACACCTATTTCATTAGTGTTTTTCATTTTCTTAGTTTTCTCATAGACATCTTTTATTTCGTGAGAGATATCTTGAATACTATTTGCTAATGTATTAGTAGATTCCATCGATTCATATGCTTTACTGGATAAATCACTTGCACCTGTAGCAATCTCCATTATGGCCTTGCTAACTTCCTCATTAGATACGGTAACGTTATTTGTAGATAAAGCGATTCTATTCGTTGAAGTATCTGCAGCTTGAATAGTTTCTGTTAATTTCCCAATCACACCTCTAACATCCTGAACCATTGTATTAAACGAGTTTGAAATAACACCAAGTTCATCATTTGAAACAACATCCAAATTAACAGTAAAGTCACCTTCTGCAACTTGACTAATAATTTGAGGCATCTCTTTTAATGGTTTTTGTAAACGTCTATATATTGTTGTAAAAATAACAACAAGGGAAATAAGAATAACTGTTAAGAAAACTGCAATCATCAATAATAACTGATTTTGCCTGTTAGTATAGTAGTCCACAGTATTGCCCGTTCTCTCATCAAGCATTTTTAGAAACTCATCAATAGGTGCAACTATGCCACCTTTGTTCTGGTGATACGTATCATCAAACATAATCCTACGTGCAAAATCATTCACACTTTCTCCAGTCTTCATTAAAGCTTTTGCGTCATCTGGAAGAACATTTTTCACTGCATTCATTGCTATAACTTCAGTATTAACCAATCCGTCAGAGTTATTACCTGCTTCTGTTAATTTTTCAAACTCTTGTTCGGTGAATCCCGCTGCCTTCATCAAGTCATTCAAGGCAATTTTTTCACTACTATCAGGTCTAGGTGGTTCTCCATCGGAAATCATCAAGTCCCAATAGATTCTTTCATAGTTTTCTGGCCTTGCTTTTTTACCATTACGAATATCTAAAATTGTCATATAGAAGTCTTCGTACTTAGAGTCACCTGTTACTACATAAGTTCGAGCTAACCTTGTTAAATCATCTGAACTTTGTCTGAGTTCATCAGCCAACAAGTAGGATTCATAACGAGATTCATGACTTTCAACCAGTGCCGCTTGATTTGAGAATATAAAGTAGCCTATTCCTAAAAAACCGAGAAACATTATGGCAACTAAAATAAATGTAATATTAAACAATCGATTAACTGTAAATAGATTTTTTGATTCGCCCATAAAATCGCCTCCAACACCTTAGTACATAACTCAACTAGTTCCCGACTTTATATAAATACCCACACTAGAGAAAGCTTTTCACAAAATACTGCTATAACCGTGTTAATTTATAAACTTAAGATTCAAAAGGTCATCTGCAAATTGCAGATGACCTTTTCATTAATTATTGAAAGTGTAGTTGCCGTCTGGCAAAGTTGTCGGGAGCTTATATTCTGGGTTAGAGAGTAATTTGTAGATTTTAACATCTTTGTCTTTTAGTTTTTGAGCAGTATTAAGCTTCCACTCGTCTTGAATAGAATCGTATCTTCCTTCAAACTCTTGGCGCCAGAAGGGATGTTAACGACCAGTACATGTACTCTGTTATCATAGTGCTATAATCTGCAGTCTTATCATAATAGCTGTACCAAGCATTTTCAGGGTACTTATTTGGTACTGTTTCAAAATGACCACCACGAGCTGTATCCATAGCTAAAGCTATTTCCGATCCAGCTTTTTCTCCAAATACATTAGGATAAGCGTTGGCATATCCTATGTGTGTTATTAAATGTAGTACTTCTTCATATGTTGCATCTAACTTGCTGTTAGCGACTCCATCAAGATGAATTTCCTCATCGTACAAATCTTGAAGACTATATCCTTTTTCTATTAGTTCATCAATATCTTCCCCTGCTTTATCAAAATAAGATTCAGCTGCAATACCATCTTTAAACAGAACCATTGTGGCATTGTTTTCTATCATTTTCTTATGAACAAGTTCGTTATCAACTTTACCATCTTCATCATTATCAAGATACTCTGCCATTACATGAGTGGCATGAATTAATTTTTCATCAGCAACGTTGCCCATAGCATATAGTCTTATTCCAAACACTTCGCAGTACTTGTCAAAAGACTTAAAAGCCTTTAGATTCTGATTGGTGTTTTTTTTCAATTGTAATCATTGTTAACGTACTCTTTGCATTGCTCTTTTCAGACTTTAGCTTCTCAGCATGTGCAGGTTCTGTTATTAGGTTAAACTTTTCAAGCTCCTCAATCGACATAAAATGCATGCCTTCTGCTGGTGCTGCTTGAATCGTAAACCAATAAAACGTTTCAGGTATTTTCATCTCATTATAGAAGTCAATATACTTCTGATGTTCCAAGTGGTCTTTAGGAAGTTCATTAGCATTATTAACGCCGTCTCCTGCCCAACTGTGAACACCAATTTCTGCACCCGTTTCAACGGTACGATTCGCACCTGCACAGAAGAAATCTGTTCCGCCAGAAGCTATTATACCTCCAGACGGAACATGTGTATTAATCCCAGCCTCTCTGATCAATCTGCTTGCTACTAAATTCGATTCATCATCTAGTGAGCCAGGAACATCTTTCATTACTATAGTTTTCACTTCTGGATGATTGTCAATCAAAGCCTGTACGGCATTTATTGTGCTTCGGTCGATTGCCCCAGTCATAATTGCCTTATCACCGTCAACTTCAAAACTTGCTTTCTCATACTGGGTGCTCATCATCATATACGTGATCGCCTCAGCATTGAAAATCATTACACCCGTTAGCAGTACAACCACTGCCATAATTATCCCTAATCTCTTATTCATTTTCTCACCTCACAATTAGAATAACGTCTCAGTCTTATCTGAAGGATAAAAACTAATTAAGAAATAAGGGCTAATTGGGAAGATTTTATTAAGACATCTCTATTGATCTCAATAACTCTTTCTATCAATATCTCTAGCGATATATATCAAGTTCGAGACTGTCTGCAACTTTAAAGACCTCGTCTTCGTCAATCCCAAAGAATATTAAAGCATACTGTAGATGTCCAAGTTCGGCTGTCAGTATAAGACCACCGTCTTCATTCAGAACTGTAAAATGCTCACCTTTAGAAGACACATAATCATCTTTGTAAACTGTATCAGTTATTGACACTACCGTACTATTCTCATCATAAATCTGAGTGGCTAAAGTAACACCAATCATTTGATCCTCAGAATTTTCTGAGCTATACGTCAAATATATATTGTGATTCCCATCAATTCCATTAGATACCACTACATCCGACATAAGTTGGAACTCCTGAGGAATATATGTTGGTAATACAATACTGAGTCCGAGTGCATCTTCAACCTTCGAGACACTTTCATATGTAACATACTCAGCATCAACAACGATTTCTTCGCTTGCTTCACCACTTTCATATTGTGTAACTGTCTCCTCAACAAGGCTTTCCATATCCTCTTGCGATATTTCTTGGTCAGTCCTCACTTCAACAGTTGTACTTTCACCATAAAAACTGAATACGTTAAATAAACCTGTCGCATGTACAGTAACACCTAATACAAATGCGAGTAGTAAACTAGCAACTAGTGGAAATGAACGTTTTAGTTTTGCCTGCATAATATTTGCTCCTTCTTTATTGTAGTTTCTCTCATTGTTTCTATCATTGTTTTTACTATTGCTTCTTTGCTCATCTATAATTCTTTTCGCAAACAACTCACTATCAATCATCAATCCCTCAAGTTCAATTGGATCATCTAATTGATTTAACAAGGCATCAATTTGTTCAACATTCTGCTGATCAATTTCTGCATTAAGGTCTGATACAATCTTTTTCATTAAATCCCTCCTTATAAAATGGGATTAGTTCATATCTAAAATAGTATTGTTTCTTTTCACTTATATTACTGCGTTTTTTTCTAAAGGCAACTCAAAGTAATTTTTGGCATACTCATTTGCAAGAGTTTGAATCTCCCTACGCAACCGAACATACTTCATTCGAACAGCAGGCTCTTTCATGTCTAACAAAATACCTATTTCCTTGTAGCCAAGTTTTTCTATGTAGTAAAGTTTGTAGAGCTCCTTGTTCTTATCTGAAAGCATATTAATAACTTCGTCAACAATTGGTTCAATATCAATGTTGTCATCATGTTCTTTTAGTAACAAGTCATGAGCGTCTTTAGATTCAGACATTTGGTCGATAGTATCATGAACTTCTTTAGCCCTTTTGGTTTTGGACTTTCTAAGATGATTTGCTGCTTGATATTTAGCCGTTTGATAAATAAATCCACCAACGTTTTCATGTCGACTCAGATCATTTATTTTTTTTATACACAATAACGAAGACCTCCTGAGTTAAGTCAAGTGCGTCTTGTTCGTTACCAATTGCATAGTAGAGGTACTTAAGTATTTTATGGTGATAAGTGTTGCATAATTCGATAAACAGTTTATCCAGAGTAATCCCTCCTCTCTCATACTGTTTATGTAAGTTAAGCACAATTGTAACATTATTTTTTTTCAAATGTCGTTTTAGAAACAAAAAACAGCGATGTTTTAACATCACTGCTCAAAAGTTTCCTATATAGATTTTTTAAACCCATATCCACTACTTAACCCAATATCCACTACCATCTGTGTTTCGATCTAAAAAACCATACTGAATAAGATATCGCCTAAGTAGGGCATAATCCTCATATATTCTTTTAAGTATTCTATTGATCTCTTTTTCTGAGTATTGCTTTCCCGAATTGAAGTTTTTAGCAACTTCTCTTAGAATAATAATTTTCTTTTTTTTCCTTAGCGGGGAATGACTTAAGAGCCCCATTTTCGTCTAAGTGAGCTGATATAGCTCTTTTCTTATCTTGTTCAGTAATATTATATCTATCGTCAAGCTGTGTTGCGCCTTTATGAGGTGTGATCAGTTCATTCGATCTAGTTACACTCTCAGCAACTGGCTCATTCAAAGTTCCCATTATTGCTAGAAAGGCCTTGGCCTGTTTTTTTTCTTTTTTCTTTAAATTTAAACCTGTAATTACGAATTGTAGAGTCTGTAATACTTAACTTTTTTCGCAATGTCGCGGTCGCTCATACCTTGATGCATAAGTTGAAGAACTTGTTTTTTGATTATCACTCAGTGACGTATAGGTCTTATTGAGGGACAGCATATACTCAAACATAGACCCATGATCAAGCTTTATGTGTTCATCTACCATTCTTTCCGCTGTAAAGAACCTGTCATTTACTTGAAACACTTGGCCAGAATCGAAAGTTTCTCCACATATTAAACATATATAGGACATATCATCTCGTCTAGTGTAGCCTTTTTTTTAATGTTTCTATATCGACATTCCAAAATAATGTTTGTAAATCCATAAACATATCCTCCATTTGTTTGAATTTATTTTAGTATAACATATTCTTAAAATAATACAAACTTATTGAATTTTCGTTTGTGAATTTACAAACTTTACCGTACTATATCTATTTTAAACAGTATAACCCCTTATAAATCACCTAACATTCTGAAACTTGACTATTCCAATGAATAAGAATATAATGTCATCTGATAGTCTTTGGTAATTTTTAAAATTATCGATGAAAGTTAAACGCCTTGTACCCAGATGGGTCCCAAGGCGTTTTCTTTTTGCTAAAACCCACCTCACAAAAGAAAGTCGGTTTTATATTATGACCTCTCAGTCATTGTGCCTGACTGACTCTCTAATATCTTCACAACTCCGTTGTCCCCATCGATTTCAAGCAGGTCTCCATCTTTAACAATATCCATTATTCCAATAAGACCACTGACACAAGGAATACCGTATTCTCTGGCAATAATACCACCATGCTGAAGCGGTCCACCAATTTCCATAATGACACCAGCTGCATTAATAAATATAGGGGTCCATGAAGGCTCTGTATTTCGTGCAATTAGTATTTCCCCTTGTTCGAGAGGTTTCTCGTAAGGGCTCCTAAGAACTTTAGCTCTGCCTACAACTTTGCCTGGTGCAATAGGATCACCAACTATATCGCCATCCTTGACCTCTAATTGTGGCTTGTGAATTTTGCCACGACTATCTATGACAAGTGGCCAATTCGTTACATGTTCTACTTTTCGGTAGCCTTCTAGATTCTTCTCACGTGCTGCCATCATGTCAAAGCTCGAATCCTTTTGAGCCTTTGATATTTCCTCTACATGAAGGTCAAATACTTGGTAGGCATCTTCAAGTCGACCTTCTCGCACCCACTTCTTCGCCATTTCCAGACACATATTGTGCAACATCGCCATAATATAAACGATAATATATTTCGGATGCTCTCTATATCCAAAGGTTCCTTGATATTTCTTTGCAGCTTTAATGAACTTCTTTTCTTTCCCTATTTTTCTTGCCGTATTAAGAAGCTTGTCGTAGGCTATCTGCCTTTTCTCTTTAACAGTCGTAATCTGGTTGTCTTTAATGTTTATGTCGACTAATTTATCGTATAACATACCAAGATCTTCATACACTCTCTTTGATGCTACATCTATTTCACGCATGCCTCTCACAGCGTATTTATTCATAAACTCATCGTAATCAGATAAAAACGCACTAGAAAACGATCTTGTTTGACACTTGTTAACAAATGCTTCCCTAGACTCGATTCTCTGAAACTCGTCATAACAAGCCATTTTGAACAGCAAATGTCCCATTGCACTTGTGGGGTTGCCTTCAAGTTCCATAGAAAGCGCTACTATTTCCTTTTCAACATCTTCGTCTTTGAACATCTTCTTAATGGAGGCTTGTGCAACCATTCCTGAAAGCATAACAGAAATTGTACCCATAGTTTCAAGTATGAGTTTTGAAACTTGAGATGCATTCTCTTTAAAGTCATCGTCTTTATTTAGCAACTTCGCTTTTTTTAATGACCCGCTCAGCTATAACATTATATTCACTTATAACGGCTTCATGACCTCCAAAACCCCCTTTTATAAGGCCTGGCATCATCCCAATGACCATTTTGAACATCATACTTTTATACTTTTCAGTGCCTGCTGGTTTTTTCATCTGGCAAATGCAAGTCTAGATCAATATCCTCAAAGATTTTTTTTAACATTGCCATCATAGCTCGAAATAATTTTTTTTGACGCTTTTTTCTGCCAATTAATTTTTTGCATGTCAGTTAAACTAAAATACTCACGTCCGTGAAGTGCTGGCGCCGACCCTTTAGGCTGTGATGTAAACATTCCACCTTTAATTTCATAAAGCATTTCTGACCAAAGCTCCAGTCCTAACACGCTCATTGGCTCATCAAACCCCTGTGTCATAACCATGACATCTAAGTAGAACCTTTTCTTTTCGCCTGGTTTAGTAAGCAGCTCTTCAAAGAGTGGAATGTAAGTTGTTATTGGTCTAGATTGAAGCAGGTACAGTTTGTCATTTTCATACGCCCACTCGGTATCGACTGGTTTTTCATAATAGTCTTCACATTTTTTTAATTAGGTTTGATAGCTCTACAATTTGCTCGTCTGTTAAAGCTTGCGCACTTTTGTTTACGTTGGTCTTTTCTTCTAACCCGCCATCATTTTTTCAACCAAAGTCCAATTTCCTTAGCGTTTACCTTCTTCTCAAGAATTTTTTGGTCAGCAAAGTCATAAATATATGTGTCTGGTGTTACAATTCCCGAAACAATCGCTTCACCAAGTCCAAAGCTAGCATTAATAACAACCTCATCAAAACAATTGTTAAGCGGATTAAGGGAAAATCCAACACCACTCATATCTGATGCAATCTGCTTTTGAATGACAACAGCTATGCTTGTTCCACTTAAATCAAGTTCATTCTGCTTTTTATACTCCATAACTCTGAAGTCAAAACATGATGCAAAGGCTAATGCAACAGTCTTCTTTATGTCATTAGGCTTTGTTCCTAAATATGTTTCATACATGCCTGCAAAACTAGTGCCTTCAAGGTCCTCCTCTGGTGAAGAGGATCGAACTGCGAATAGGTCTCCTGTTAAGGTCGAAAAATGCTCATCAAATGCGACCATCTGCTTCTTGGAAAAGACCATACTTTCTGCATATGACCTAAGGGTGTCACAACTCTCTTTTGTTGTATCTGTAATTGCGCTCTTAAATACATCTGAATCTTTTACTAGATTTAGCCATTCATTAAAAAAGTCAACAGAGAGTACAAACCCCTCAGGTACTGGAAAACCAGCACCACTTGTTTCTATAAGTGCTTTTGCCTTACCGCCAACCTGAGATAGTTCTGGGATTTCTTTTTCATTAAAGCGATAAATCATACGGACCTCCTTATATAGAATCACTATTCGAAATATCCTTAAATCTAAAAATGTACTTTAAGGATATAATAGCGACAATTACAGCTATAAATACTGCTGATATGTGAATCTCCACCTTTTCAATAACCAAGCCATAGATGAGTGCTCCAAGTGGCGCTCCCCCTTTTGTTATCAGGCTAACTATCGAAAACACTCTGGACATGTAATCCTCTGGGGTTTCGTTTTGAATAAGTGTTTGCATTGGTATACCGACCAACATAATCGATGTATATAGAAGAAATAGGCTAAAACCGAAAATACTAAAATATATTAAGGTATCATTGCCTAAAATCGTAATTGTCATTGGCTGTAACATAATGGCATATAGAATGATCGACACACTAATTAGGCGATGCCTGAAACTAAGATATTCTTCAACTGCCCCTCTTTTGACACATACCCAGCAATAAGGCTTCCAACTAATGCACCTGAAAATAGCACTGTTTGTAAATATCCATAATACGTATCGCTATAATTGAGTGTTGTTCTAAAAAAAAAGCGGCAGGACAACTGAAAAAAAGTGGATGTATAAACGCATAAGTCACTAGGAAGAAAGTACACAAACTAAAAAATCAACTTAGCGCTCTTTATAAACTTAACACCATCTCGTAGATCTGCTAGTATTACACCTGCATCAATATTCTTTGCTTCTGATTTATGTTGATATTCAATAAACATCTCGCTAAAAGCACTCGATAAAAATGACACAGCATTTAATAGAAATAGTGTAGTAATGCCAAATCTGATATACAGGGTAACTGCAATAAGAGGTGACAACATTCCAGCTAATATTCTTAATGAAGCGATCTTTGAATTGGCTCTATTCAAGTTATTCTTCTCAACGATTTGAGGAACTATGCCCTTTGTCGCTGGATCAAACAAGCCATAAAATCCTGACACTATAACTTGAAACGCGAACAACAAACCTATACTCAACCTATTTGTATAGGACAAGTACGCAAGAATAAATACAACAATTCCACTCATGACATCTGAAAGAACCATGATTTTTTTACGATTATATATGTCTCCTATAACACCCCCAAACGGGAACATTATTAGTATCGGAAGTATATATAGAAAAGAAAATAGTCCAATGGTTTTCGCCGATCCTCCAATATCTAGAATGAATAATGGCATGATAAGCATTTGAATACTAGAGCCAAGATCTGATACAGTTCTGCCTATTAGTAGCAATGTCAAATTTCTATTAAATTTACCTTTTTCTTTCCCCATTTCTCCTATGCCATCACCTTCTCCTATGCCACCACCGGCTTATTTATAAAAGTTTGAAGCAAGCACTTTATATAAGTTGTCACACTCATCGATCCGCTTAGAGATATATGATTCATCGATACAGTTTAAATCCATCATTAGGTTCACAAATATACCTTTATATGACCACCTGATTATGTGCATAACGTCCTTTATACTGGATTGATCTCTTAGCCTTTCAACATTAATGTTTTGTGTATAGAACTTGTCTTTCCAAGTATTGAGTTGCTTTATAGCTGGATTCTCAAGCATTACATCTCTAAACATGTCACCGAACTCAATCATATAGGGATGTTCTATTAAAAAATTTAATTTATATTTAGACATTTCAGATATTCTTCTAATAATATCGTCGTCTTCCCAGTCAACACTCTCATCAATAGCTTTTAGACTTTTCTCAATCGTATAGAATATAAGAAAGCCAAACAGCTCATCTTTGTCCTTAAAGTAGTGATAAAACACACCTTTTGAAAGACCAGCTGCTTTAAGAATTTTATTAAGCGATGCCTTGGTCTGTCCAAATTGTGAAAATTCCTGATAGGCAGCATTTACAATTTTTCTTACTTTTTCATTATCTACATCAATATTTTTATATCTATCAGTCATAAAACCACTCCTAGTATGACATTATATAATAACCATTAGACCACTATGGTCTAATTTAATAATATACCCATCGATCCACCGTGTCAATGATTTTAGACCACTTCAGTCTAATCATTGTTTCAATATGATTGTCATATCAATTTTATGGTACTAACTATATAAGAAATGACTATAGAACTTTAAAAGATCTCATAGATAATAATGGCTAATAACTACAAATTTCTAGCAACCATTTCAATGGAGGTAAAGATGACGATTACCAGAAATGTGAAGGAGATACTATCTCAAATTGACAACGACACCACAAAATTTGGTGACATAAAAAAAATTAGGAAAGGCAATCAAGAAAGATCATGAACTTGCTATGGAGCTCTGGTCAACAAATATATTCAATGCTCGAATGCTGTCTGTTCTTATCATGGACAAAAAAATACTTGATCAGGAATTGATAGACACACTCGTTACAGACTTAATGATTCATGATTTCGACCAGCGCAACCATCTTACTGATTGGTTACTCGCTAACCAGCTCATGAAGAGTAAGAAAACAGTTTTACTTTTAGAATCTTGGGAGCATAGTCCATTTTCTATGTTACGTCGACTATTTTGGTACCACCAAGCGCGCCTACGCAGGACTGGACAAACACCACCTGATAACACACTCAACTTGCTTGAGTCACTAGAGAAGAATATGAAATCCGAGGAACCAGAGGTCCAGTGGGCTATGAACTTTACAGCTGGTCAAATTGGAATACATGACCCAAAGTTTAGAGACCGATGTATAAAACTAGGTGAAACCTTAGAACTCTATAAGGACGAAGTGGTTCCTAAGAATTGCACGCCTAATTATTTGCCTGAGTTTATTCGAATTAAAGTGAATAAGCGTCAAAGATAATGAAAAACCACCTTACAGATATAAGGTGGTTTTTACTCGTGTAGAATCTTCAAATCAAGCTATTATAATACTCTGCTATTCTTTCTAGCCCAACTTTCAAGTCTTCTGAATTGTTACCAATGCCAACTCTGAAATGCTGAGCAATATCTAGAACATCTCCTGGTATAACAAGTACACTTTTCTCATCTAAACTGCTGCAAAATGAACCTCGTTAGAAAGTCATTCCACAACAGCTTTTCATTATTTTCTTTGCGGTGTTAACAGAAGCGGCTTTCGTGAATTGCGATCACAACGCAAACATCGGCTCGCTTCTTTTTTGGCTACATCTATGTCATACATCTGGCTAATTTCCTGAAAATTATCAGAACGCTCCGTTGAACTCAACTGCTTTTCCTCTGACAAGGGGTCATCCCATGTAGTAATACTAAGAGGTGTTTCAGGAATAGTTATGGTATCTCCCACATAAAGTCCGTTACCCTCTAAATAGGTATCAATTTGACTCGCTGCCTTTTTACCATCTGCGATTGCTTCAATGGCGATTGATGGCTTTGTAACATCTCCGACTGCAAAAACGCCTGTAAGGCTGGTTTCGAATGAATTCTGCTGAGTGGCAAGAAACCCTCGCTTTCTTTCAATGTCTAAAGGCAGGTATTGTAAATTCGATTTTTGACCAATTGCCAAGATCAATGTATCCACAAGAATGTCTTGCACATTGCTTGGATCAAACATAGGACTAAAGCGATATGACTCATCAAATACACGGGTGCATGCCTGTAATTCTACTTCAATCCCATCTCCAAACGTAAGGTTTTTAATGCCCCACCCATTCAGAAACTGAGCGTTTTCCTCCCTAGCCTGTACGCGTTCTTCCAAGCTGGCTGGCATTTCATGATAGGCTTCCAATGATGTAAGATAAACCTCATCAGACCCTAGTCTTATAGCAGTGCGCAGTGCATCCATAGCCACATCACCACCCCCGACAACTAGGACACGTCTGCCAATAGATGTTCGATTTTCAAGCCTCACTTGACGAAGAAAAGCGGCGGCTGTTTCAATTCGAGGATGATCAAAGTCAGGTAGGACGTTCCCAATATGGCAACCACTCGCTAACAGAACTGCATCATGACTTTTTTGAAGAGATTCAAAAGACACATCTTCGCCAACACGTGTTTCTGTCCTAATATTAACACCAAGCGCTTCAATGGTGCGTACTTCCTTCACAATATCTTCATATGGTAATCGGTACTGGGGAACACCAAAAGCCAGCATACCCCCAACATGTTTTTTCTGCTTCATAAATTGTTACATCATATCCTGTTCTTGCAAGATAATAGGCGCTAGATAAACCACCAGGACCAGCTCCGACAATGCCAATGCTTTTACCATTGCTGGGCAGACTATCTTCCGAGAATGATTCTGATTCAAGGGCTGAGGCAGATGCAAAGCGTTGCAATGCACGAACCCCTACAGTGGATTCAATTTCTTTACGTCGACATCTGTCCTCGCAAGGTCGGGCACATATTTTTTCCACAGACAAACGACAAAGGATTCTCCTGACGCATTAAAGCATAGGCTTGCTTGTGTTGATCTCTTTTCATCAACTCAACGTAGCCTGGAATATTTATATTTGCAGGGCAGGCATTTATGCACTGGCTTATTGTTACACCTCGGCAAATGCCATTTCGACATTTTTTGTCCTGAATATGCTCTAGGATCTCAGGTTGGAATTTTTCTATAATGCTAGAAAACACAGAGTTAAAAAGTTTATCCGCCTTTGTCTCACCTTCCGTATCAATACTCACCTGAATTGCTTCAAGATCAGCCAGTGTACCTTCGCCCTGTTCAATGTTTTCTATATGTGCAAAGAGCTTTCGCATACGGTCTGTATCCAGTTTTACTTCTCTGATCATATATCGGGTTAAAAAACGCATGTAGTCCACAGGACATAAAACTTCACCAAAAAAGTATATACTTGGCGCCAACTCAGTCTCTGTTATATCTTTAAGCGAAGCATTTAACTGCTCACCACTAAGACATTTGCCAAGAGGCCCGCCAACCTGCACCATTTTTACACGTTTGTGAGCCAACATACCCCCAGCCTCATGTTGAAGAACGTCCTTTAGAGATCTACTTTGGGATATATCATATCGGCCACGCTGATTTATATCACCTTGCAAGGAATATGTTTTATTCATCATGTGTCACCTTTTCCTTTAAAGCATCCATGTCATAATAATCATTCTCCCCATTATAACGATAGTACTGAGGCAAAGAGTCCATAGACTGCTCATACCCAATCATGCTAATAGGACAAACTCGTATACATCTTACACACTCATGCATCATGGCCATGGAGTCAAAACATTTAATATGATTCGTTGTTCGTTTTATGGTGCCTCTATACCGCGACTCCTCTTTTGGTATGGCTTCAGAAGGACAGGATTTTTGACACATACGGCATCTGGAACAAAACTCCTCAATATTAAAATCCCGCGGCTGGTCTAAAGGCAGTTCAGCGTCAATAATCACCGAACAATACTTTAGACGGGTGCCCACTTCAGGGGTATGACAAATTCCATAGGTTGAAAAAAAATTTCCTAGCCCCGCATTAACCGCATGAACAGAGTACTTTATAAAACCTTCCCAGCTTCTGGCTCTGCAATCATGCCCCCTAGACCGAATAAAATCAGCAATATCATGCACATACCGTGCACAGTGAGAATACCCGTAATAAGCCGCTGTGTCATGCTTTGGGGTTGGGTAATTGTGGACCACGTCTTGGGGCATTTCGTACCCTAAAATGATCATGGTGTCATAAATTAATTCATCATCTACCTCAACAGAAACGAAACGCCTATCAATCTTTGTTACTCCAACACTTTTGAAGCCCAGTGACTTGGCAAACTCAACAATGTCGGACTTGAGTTGAACCAGATCTTGATCCTTTTTTTCAGCCACAGGTGGTAAATCCTCACCCTTTGCTTCCCGCATAATTCGGTCAAAGGATTCTGACAAATGCATCTTATACCCCTCGGAATCATCTACATAATCATCCATGAGTGAGCCGAAAAAATTTAAGCGATTCTTGTTGTTAAATGCTGGTGGGTCAGGAGGATAGGGATGGTTGGTGATGGATAGGTCAAACTCTTCTAAATCCACGATGTTGATATAGGGATTGGAATCCGTGATTGCCTTTCCCTTGTTTTCAAAATACCTAAACATACCATTGGAGTAAGACCACCGCATCTGACGGTCATCGCCTGTTGCCTCACGCATCTCCCTCTTAATTTCCCTCCACTGTTTGACAACGTCTTCATAACTTTCTTTCTCTGTCGTGTAATTATGATACTGTTTTGTATCATTTGAATCGCTCATACAGCACCTCCATTTCCATTTAAACTCTGTTGTAATAGATTATATTTGTTGCTTTTGACTGTCCTTTATACACATTTTCAAGTTTATGCGGTTTATCTGCTTCAAAACGGATAGCATCTCCTGTATGAAGCTCAAACCGCTTGTTTTCAATGGTCAAAACCATCTGACCCTGGCTTACTATTAAAAACTCAACAACACCTTTATTGTGTCCTTGAGATAAACGTTCACTTTCTTGGTCCATATGAATCTCTAAAATTCGAAAGCCGTAATCCTTGTTGTATTCGAAAACTGTCATAGCCTTATAGAGGTCTTCAGATTTATAAACAGCCTTGTCCTTAGACGCTACATAATAGATAGATTCTTTGTCTTCTTCTATAAGCTTGGATAACGGTATTTTAAAACCGTATGCAATTTTATCAAGAATTGTAATGGTCGGATTTGTATCGCCTCTTTCAATTCCACCTAACATGCTGGTGCTGACACCACTACTGTCTGATAACTCGTTTAATGTTAACTGTCGTTCTTTGCGTAGCCTTTTAACGTTGTTGGCTACAATTTGACCAATATTATGCATTATCAGGACCCTTTCCTTTTTGCAGTATATCGCATTTTATTGCTATATATCGCATTTTTTAGGTAAAAAAAATAGACCTCTTATATGAAAGCATATTATCATAAACAGTCTTGTACTTCAAATCAAATTACGAAATGTCCTCCCCTGTGATCTTTCGCGTTTGATTCCTTTTCAAATCAATAAAAAAACCATCCTAATGGATGGTCATTTTCATTGGTGGAGGAGGCGGGAATCGAACCCGCGTCCAAGAGCATTTCACAAGAGCTTTCTCCGAGCGCAGTTGCTGATTAAGTTCTCGCCCTCATCAACGTGCAGCAACGCACAAAGAATCAGGCAAAGCCTCTAAAATACCCCATCAAGCGGAGACACACTTGATCTTCGACCCTCGTAAAGGTTATCCTATGGTGTTAAACGCGACAAGGATGAAAGGCGTTTAAGCAGGATAGCAACATTAAGCTGCTAGTGCGTAATTGTTTTTAGCAATTAGTTTATTATCCCAGTTCTTTTACGTGTACCCCAGGATAAAAGAAACACGGCTCGCTTACTAATGATCTATACCCCTGTCGAAACCTGTACACCCCCGTGTATGGTTAACCCGACAAGTCGAGGTTAATGCTTAATAACTATCTTTGATCGCTCTTTGAATGTTTCTTTCTGAATCTCGTTTTGCGATCGATTGACGTTTATCATGAAGTTTTTTACCTCTCCCTACACCCAGTTGAACTTTTACTAGGCCTTTAGGTGAAATATAAATTTTCAGTGGAATTAAAGTGAGTCCCTTTTGCTGTATGTACCCAATAAGACGATTAATTTCACGCCTATGAAGCAACAGTTTTCGAGGTCGAATTGGATCTTCGTTATAACGATTCCCCATCTCATATGGACTAATGTGCATGCCATGAATAAAGACTTCACCATTTGTCACTTGAGCGTAAGACTCCTTAATATTTACACGACCCATTCGAATTGACTTTACTTCTGTTCCTTTAAGAACGACGCCAGCTTCAAACTTGTCTTCAATAAAATACTCATAATATGCTTTTTTATTGTTGGCAATTAGTTTTCCAATAGACATAGAAGCGGCTCCCTTCATTACAATAAACGTACTTAAAGAATTGTAGCAGATCAACTGAGATTAGTCAACTGAGTGCCTCTCCTTGTAAGGGATACGTAACAATACATAAAACGAATCCAAAAATAATTACGATACACTATTTCCAATTACAGTATTTTGTATCGTTACAATTCGACGTTTTTTCTAATTGACGAGGCAAAGTGTATCGTTTATCATGAACTCAACAAACACATTAACACATACAATTCCTAATAGGAGGCATACATAATGAACGAAAGAAGTCAATTAAACAAGAATTTAGCGCAAATGTTAAAAGGTGGCGTCATCATGGACGTTACAACACCAGAAGAAGCTCGTATTGCTGAAGAAGCAGGTGCTTGTGCAGTTATGGCACTAGAACGTGTTCCTGCTGATATTAGAAAAGACGGCGGGGTTGCTCGTGCTTCAGATCCACAAATGATCAAGGGCATACAAGACGCTGTATCTATCCCAGTTATGGCAAAGGTACGCATTGGTCACTTTGTTGAAGCTCAAATTCTTGAAGCTCTTGAAGTAGACTACATTGATGAAAGTGAAGTTTTAACACCTGCTGATCCTACACTTCACATTAACAAAGCTGATTACCAAGTACCATTTGTTTGTGGTGCTAAAAACCTTGGAGAAGCTCTAAGACGTATTGCTGAAGGTGCATCTATGATTAGAACAAAAGGTGAACCAGGCACTGGCGATGTTATAGAGGCGGTAAGACATATGCGTATGATGAACTCTGAAATCAGAAGAATTCAAGGCCTATCGAAAGAAGAAGTATACAATGCTGCAAAAGAGATTCAAGCTCCAGTACCACTGGTTGAGTATATTCACAAAAATGGTAAACTTCCTGTAGTTAACTTTGCAGCTGGTGGTGTTGCGACACCTGCAGATGCTGCAATGATGATGCAACTTGGTTGTGATGGTGTGTTTGTAGGCTCTGGCATCTTTAAATCTGGTGATCCTCGTAAACGTGCTGCGGCAATTGTAAAAGCGGTTACACATTACAATGACCCTAAAATGCTTGCTGAAGTTTCTGAAAACCTAGGTGAAGCCATGGTTGGAATTAATGTCTATTCAATTGAAAAAGAAGATCTTATGGCAAATAGAGGCTACTAGTATGAAAAAAAATTGGTGTACTTGCACTTCAAGGCGCATTTATTGAACACATATCAATGATTCACAGTCTTGGTCATACAGCTATTGAAGTCCGAAAATCTGAGCAGCTAGAGGAACTTGATGGTTTAATCCTACCTGGTGGTGAAAGTACTACTATGGGTAAACTTCTTCATGACTTCAACATCATGGAGCCTCTCAAGGCAAAGATTAGCAGTGGTTTTCCTGTTTGGGGAACATGTGCTGGTCTTATTCTCTTAGCAGACAGTATTGAAAACGACAGTGTAGTTCATATTGGCGAAATGGAAATCACTGCAGTACGAAATGCTTATGGCAGACAGCTGGGCAGCTTTGAATACAATGGACGCTTTAAAGGTCTTCAGAATGATTACCCTATGGTGTTCATAAGAGCACCATATATTGGTAGTGTATCAGATCGTGTTGAAGTTCTTTCAACTGTACATGACCATATAGTCGCTGCTAGGCAAGATAATATGCTAGTGACCGCATTCCATCCAGAACTGACAAATGATTCAAGTGTGCATCAGTATTTTGTAGATATGCTAACCTAGTAGTATTGATAATAGTAAAGCTCCTAAATGTTCTATATTCCAACACATTTAGGAGCTTTTTATAGTTGCTTTTATTTATTGCTTAAATTTTTTTATAGCCGTACTAAATGAAGTTGCTCACTGGCATTCCACTCAATAATGTGACCTCTAACAAAATCGTATGCTGTTGAATCGTTCTCTTCGCAACTTTTGAAGACGCCACTTGCAAAATTGGTATAAAGCCTATCCTCAAAGTAAGTAACAACACCTTCTTCATGGGCCTCATGTCCTCTGATGACAATGTCTAAATCAAATTGATCAATAAAAGAATCAAAATGCTCTTTTGAGAACCTAAAGCGTTTCCCTTCAGACTTAAGTGGCTCTCCTATTCGTTCAGGATCACTCCACATCATATTTTCAACGGATGATCTATTAAGGAAATCGAGATGCCTACCATTTGTTAAATCTCCAAGGTTTTCTATATAGTCATATAATTTTATGTTTTCTAAACTCTTGTTATCTACGCCGTAATCAAGTCTTGGTCGAGGAAGGCCTCCATGAACTGCCATGATGCATTTCTCATTGATACAAACTGAGGCAATAAGCGGAAGACTACTAAAAAACCTAAAATACAATTCTGTCATTTCAGTATTAAAAGTATGATTCTTCTTCGCAAGTTCATCAGTGAACATAGGAAAATAGCTCATTAAATCATCTTCTATTGGAATACGATAAGGGAGTATAACAGATCCATCGTCATGTCGTTTTCCACCATCATGATTTCCCTGAAGAAGTGTCACTGCATCGCTAAATAGGTATTTAAGCATTAGAATTGCGGACAATACTTCAAGATGATTCTTGCCCCTATCTACATAATCTCCTGTGAACACCAAATGCATTGATCTATCTTCTAAATACCTATTTACAAAATCAGTTTCAGAAAGCAGTCTATAAATACATTCAGGATCAGAATGTACATCTCCGACAAAAATATACCTTTTCGGTTTATTCAAAACAACAATTCGCTCTCCTGTGGTACCATGCTCACTTAAACTAGTTGCCTTCCTAAAACTCCTCAAACCTACAATATTCCTACTGGTACACTGACAGTTTTCAAGGTTGAGGATTTGAACAACTTCATTAATCAAATACTGATGAGCACAACATAGTCGTTCTAAAGACTTAGACCAAGCTTCACCATTATGACCATAGTCGCCTATTGCTTCACTTATCATTTGATGATAGTCATCAAATGGGAATAATGCATCCTCTTGTATAGTCTTTTTAAGTTTACTAAGCTTTTGGAGCAAACTCAGTTTTGAGCTATTCGGGAAACTTTCCATCAGTCCTAAACCTCATATTCATTTCTTCTAGAAAGAATATACTTATCCAAAGCCCAGGCTACACCATCCTCTTCATGATGTACTGCAATATCATCAGCAACCGCTTTAACTGCATCTCTAGCATTTCCCATAGCAATACCAATTCCAGCAGTCTTTATCATCTCAACATCGTTGTCATTATCACCCATTGCCATTATTTCCTCTGTTGTAATGTCGAAAATTTTAGCGAGAGCTTTAATAGCATTTCCTTTACTAACACCCTCGTTCATTATATCCATTAGTGATGGTGCTGACTGAACCACTGTTAACCCTGTAATCAACTTTACTTCTTCAATAATCTTAGGTGTTACAACTTCGTCTACTATATTAAAACCCATTTTTAGAACTTGGACTGGACTGTCAATAATTTTTTTAACATCATCAACTAACATTGTTTTTATTCCATTGTCTCCGAATTTTTCTGCCATTCCTTCAATATATTCGAATAACGGTCCACGCTTTTCTGCATATACGGTGTCCTCATCATAGAAATGGAAATAATGATCGTACTTTCTGAATATGTCAACGACCTGCTTAACAACATCTGACTTCATCTCATTTATATAGAGGATTTCACCCGACGTTGGGGACTTAATAATTGCTCCGTTACACCCTATAACTGGTGCTTTCAACTTCAAATATTCAGCATAGGGTCTCACTGCAGAATAAATTCTGCCTGTACAAAGTACAAATGGAACGCCCATATCTCGTGCTTCTTGAATAGCTTTTTTCATTTTCAAAACTAATTTTGCCCTCTTTATTTAGAAGAGTACCATCCATGTCACTTACAACCAATTTTATCATTGTTCTACTCCTTATATTCCAGCACAAGCATTAGCTCAATTACGAAGTCATCAATCATATTTAGAATTATACATTAGAATAATAAAAAAAGGGAACAAATTGTCCCCTTTTTTATAATTTCTTTACTTTGTAATTATTGATACTAATATGCCGAGCTTAACTTTTCGACAATATAGAAGTCAATCTCACGTACATCTACATCGACTCTTTCAACTCGAACAACAACTTTGTCACCAATTCGGTATGTGTTTCCAGAACGTTCTCCTACAAGTTGAATATTCTCTTCATCGTAGTAATAGTAGTCATCATCAAGAAGATTCATTCTTGTGAGTCCTTCAATAGTATTCTCTAGTTCAGTAAAAACACCAAAACTTGTTACAGATGATATCATGCCTTCGAACTCTTCACCTACATAATCCATCATGTATTCACACATTTTAATGTCATCAGTTTCTCGTTCAGCCTTCTCAGCAATACGTTCTTGCTCAGAGGACTGCTCTGATGCATATTGAACAATATTCTTTAGCTGTTCCACTCTCTTCGGGTGAAGCTTGTTTTGTGTCATTTCACGAATGATTCGATGAATCTGAAGATCCGGGTAACGACGTATTGGCGAAGTGAAGTGACAGTAATAATCTGCTGCTAGTCCAAAGTGACCTTCATTGGCAGGAGAATACTTCGCTTGTTTTAACGAACGTAACATCATTTTGCTAATAATGTGTTCCTCTGGTTTACCCTCTACCTTCTCAAGTAGGTTTTGTACAGCCTTAGGGTGAATTTCACCCTGAGCACCTTTTACAAAGAATCCGAAATTATGAATAAACTTATTGAATTTAATAATCTTCTCTTCATCTGGCATTTCATGAATACGATAGACAAAAGGAAGCTCCAGCCAGTGCATATGTTCTGCAACTGTTTCATTTGCACATAACATGAACTCTTCTATTATTCTATTTGCTATACGTCTCTCAGATCTACGTATCTCAATTGGCTTGCCTGTTTCATCGACAATGATTCTCGCTTCTGGGAAGTTGAAATCTATCGCTCCACGACGTTCTCTACGCTTACGTAGGATCTTTGAAAGTTCCTGCATGTTTTTAAAGAACTCAAACAGATAGTCATACTTCTTTAGTTCAGGACGTTCCACTGATTCAAGCATATCAGAAACGTCTGTATAGATCATTCTTTCATTTGTCTTAATTACTGATTCAAAGATTTCATGGTCAACTACGCCACCATTCATGTCTATTTCCATCATACATGTCATTGTTAGACGGTTTACTTTAGGATTTAAACTACAAATTCCATTTGAAAGTCTTCTTGGCAACATTGGTATAACACGGTCCACTAAGTAAACACTCGTTGCCCTCTTAATTGCTTCCTTGTCTAGGGCAGACCCTTCTTTAACATAATGTGTTACATCTGCTATATGAACCCACAATTTAAAGTTGCCATTGTCCAGTCGTTCTATAGAGATAGCATCATCGAGGTCTTTTGCATCTGCACCATCTATAGTAACCGTTGTAAGATCTCTTAAATCCTTGCGGCGTGTTATTTCATCTTCTTCTACTTCTTGTGGAACATTGTCAGCTTCAGCCAAGACTTTTCTCGGGAAATCTTCAGGCAATTGATATTTTCTGATAACTGATAAGATATCCGTACCTGGATCACCCTTTTGTCCAAGTATCTCAATTACTTTTCCTTCTGGATTTCTTCTGCCTTTAGGCCATTTTGTAATTTTAACAACAACCTTATCTCCAGTTTTCGCACCTGAACTCAAAGCACCAGGAACGTAAATATCCATGTTGATCTTTCTGTTATCTGGAAGCACGAAACCAAAGTCCTTGCTTTGCTCAAATGTACCAACAACTTCAGCGTTTGCTCTTTCAAGAATGTTAATGACAGTGCCTTCTGGACGTCTATCACCTTCAGCTTTAGTTGTTAGCTTAATCATAACGATGTCATCATTCATGGCACCTTCTAGCTCTGATGCAGGAATAAAAAACGTCTTTTCCAGATCTATCATTTGGGATCAAAAATGCAAATCCCTTCATAGTACTTTGCACACGACCCGTTACCATACCAAACAATTCTGGAAGACCATACTTCTTCTTTTTTGTCTTAATAACAAGACCTTCTTCTTCCATCTTCTCCAAAATTGAAAAGAACATCTGATACTCAGATTTGTTTATATCGAAGTCAATTGCTATATCAATATCTGCGATTGGCTTACTTTGTTCTGACAAATACTCTAGTATTTTTTCTTGGATGCTCATGGGAATACCCCCTTTATATTATAGCTCCATTATAACACACTGTAGCGGTGCTATATGACTGCTATACGTTGATTTTGTTATCTTTTGCGTTAATATGTAAAGCTTATACCCAATATAAAAGAGCCTCCTCATATGAGAAGACTCTTTTTTAAAAGGTTATTCACCTAAACTTCAATTATAGAAGTGGACCAAACGACGTGAACAGTGGCGCAAATACTAGCGCAACGATTGTCATTAGCTTGATCAGGATGTTGATTGATGGACCAGAAGTATCTTTGAATGGATCACCCACAGTATCACCAGTAACCGCTGCTTTGTGAGCTTCACTGCCTTTACCGCCAAAGTGACCTTCTTCGATGTACTTCTTAGCATTATCCCATGCACCGCCAGCGTTTGACATAAAGATTGCCATAAGAACACCAGTAACAAGAGCGCCTGCAAGCATACCACCAAGTGCCTCAGCACCTAGGATAAGCCCCATAGCGATCGGAGCAAGAACAGCCATAATACCAGGAACCATCATCTCCTTAAGAGCAGCAGCTGTAGAAATATCTACACACTTTGCGTACTCAGGCGTTGCAGTACCTTCCATAACGCCAGGAATATCTCTGAACTGGCGACGTACTTCTTCGATCATTTGGAATGCTGCTTTACCAACAGATTCCATAGTCATAGCTGAGAATAGGAACGGTAGCATACCACCGATAAATAGACCAACTACTACTGTAGGCTTAAGAATAGAAATAGTCTCAAGACCAACCGCTTGGGAGTAAGATGCAAATAGTGCCAGTGCAGTAAGCGCAGCAGAACCGATTGCAAAACCTTTACCAATTGCAGCAGTTGTGTTACCAACAGCATCTAGCTTATCAGTAATGTCACGTACTTCGCTTGGAAGTTCGCACATTTCAGCAATACCACCAGCGTTATCAGCGATAGGACCGTAAGCATCAACTGCTACAGTAATACCTGCTGTAGAAAGCATACCTACCGCAGCAAGTGCAATACCGTATAGACCCATGAACTTAAATGCCACTAGAGTTGCGATACAGATGAAAAAGATCGGCATAGCCGTCGATTCCATACCTACTGCAAGACCAGAGATAATGGTAGTTGCAGGACCAGTTTCAGATTGCTTAGCAATCTTCTTAACATGTTTGTGTTCGCCAGAAGTATAAACTTCTGTGATTTGACCAATCGCCATACCAGCAACAAGACCAGCAGTGATTGCCCAGAAAGCGTTTAGGTTACCGAAGTACATTCTTGACATTACAAATGCCGCGACTACTACAATTCCACCAGCTACATAAGTAGACATTTTTAACGCTTTATGAGGATCAGAACCTTCTTCGCCTTTAACAAAGAATGTACCAATAATTGAAGCCACAACTCCAAGAGCAGAAAGTGCTAGTGGGAATACTGCGCCTTCCATGCCATACGCTAGAGTACCTAGTGTAAGAGCAGCGATGATAGAGCCAACATATGATTCAAACAGGTCAGCACCCATACCCGCAACATCACCAACGTTGTCACCAACGTTATCTGCGATTACTGCAGGGTTACGAGGATCATCTTCTGGAATACCAGCTTCAACCTTACCAACAAGGTCAGCACCAACATCTGCAGCTTTAGTGTAAATACCACCACCAACACGTGCAAATAGTGCGATTGAAGATGCACCCAGACCGAAACCTGTGATTAGTTCTGGTTTACCAAATATAGTGTAAAGGATACCAAGACCTAGTAGACCAAGACCTACTACTGACATACCCATTACAGCACCACCTGAGAATGCTACAGAAAGAGCTCTGTTCATTCCACTTTCCATCGCTGCATTAGCAGTACGAACGTTTGCTTTTGTAGCAACACGCATACCGATAAAACCAGCAGCTCCAGAGAATGATGCACCTAAAATAAATGAAACGCCTGTTTCCCAACCGATACCTACGATGATAACGGCTGCAACAACAGCACCAAAGACTAGAAGCGATTTGTATTCACGCTTCATGAACGCCATAGCACCATCCTGAATGTACGTAGAGATCTCTTCCATTCTCTTTGTACCAGCACTTACAGAATTGATCTTGCTTGACGATAGATAAAAAGCAAAAATAAGTGCGATAACACCAATTCCAGCAGCAATTAGACCTATGTTCATTGCTGATCCTCCTTAACCTACGATTAAATTGTATTTCCCCAAAAGGGATAGATTTTTGTGAGTTTTGATCGTCTCGTCAAAATCTTCACAAGAAAAAAATAAGATTCGACATACTCAAAGCCCACAAGTGGGCTTTGGAATTGCGAAACTTATTCATATGTTTGGTCGTGTTCTTCACCAAAACGTTAAACCCCATTACATTCTTTTTATCTAGTACGCAATGATGTAACTTCTCCCAAACATGAAAAAAATTATTGCATAATAACGAGCATTAGCGCGCCTGCAATAAAGACGATTGCGGCAATCTTCGTTAGGCGGTCAAACATAGCTTCCATTCCGTGAGCTTTGTTTTTACCCCAGATCTGTTCAGCGCCACCGCCGATAGATCCAGAAAGACCTGCACTCTTGCCTGATTGAAGTAGAATACTTCCAATTAGAACAAGACATGCTACAACGAAGATCGCAGTGACTAGCATAGCCATTGCAACTCCTCCTCTGTTCTTCATTAACAAGCACATTTTATCACAGGAAAATATAGAAAGCAACAAGATTTCAAGGGGTTTGAGCCCTGAAAACCTTTTCCTATTTTCATAGTGACACAACATATTTGTCTGAAAAATTCCATGACCGAAAATTATGTATACTTCCGCATCAATTACTACGGAGCAAAATTAATGAGAAGCCTATACCATAGAAGGTATAAGCTTCTCTATTATACTATTTTATTAAGAATCTTGCATCTAACCTTCAGTAAATTACTTAAGGTTAAAGAACGCTTTCATACCTGGGTACTCAGATAGGTAATCCAGTTCATCTTCGATTCTTAGAAGTTGGTTATACTTAGCAACACGGTCAGTACGAGCAGGAGCACCTGTCTTAATTTGACCAGCGTTAACAGCTACTGCGATATCTGCGATCATAGAGTCAGCAGTTTCACCAGAACGGTGAGAGATAACGCAAGTGTAACCAGCACGGTTAGCCATTTGAATAGTGTCAAGAGTTTCAGTTAGAGAACCGATTTGGTTCAGCTTAACTAGGATCGAGTTACCAGAACCAGCTTCGATACCTCTAGAAAGTCTTTCAACGTTTGTTACGAATAGGTCATCACCAACGATTTGAATCTTGTCGCCAAGTTTCTCAGTCATTAGCTTCCAACCATCCCAATCTTCTTCGTCAAGGCCATCTTCGATAGATACGATTGGGTATTTTTCAACTAGAGCAGCGTAGTAATCAACGAACTCAGCTGAAGTCATTACAATGCCTTCACCTTTTAGGTTGTACTTGCCAGTTTCCTTGTCAAATAGTTCAGTTGCTGCAACGTCCATAGCAAGCTTAATTTCTTCACCTGGCTTGTAACCAGCAAGCTCGATAGCTTCGATGATAACTTGTAGAGCTTCTTCGTTTGATGCAAGGTTTGGAGCGAAACCACCTTCGTCGCCCACACCTGTAGCTAGACCTTTAGAAGTAAGAACTTTCTTAAGGTTGTGGTAGATTTCAGCGCCTGTACGTAGAGCTTCTTTAAAGTTAGTAGCAGCTACTGGCATTACCATGAACTCTTGAATATCAACGTTATTATCAGCATGCTCGCCACCGTTAAGGATGTTCATCATTGGAACAGGAAGCTGCTTAGAGTTAACGCCACCGATGTATTGGTATAGTGGAAGACCTAGAGTGTTTGCAGCAGCCTTAGCAGTTGCCATAGAAACACCTAGAATTGCATTAGCACCTAGTTTACCCTTGTTAGGAGTACCGTCAAGAGCGATCATAGCTTTATCTACACCGATTTGGTCAAATGCATCCATACCGATGATTTCTGGTGAGATGATCTCATTAATATTTTCGACAGCCTTCGAAACACCTTTACCTAGGTATCTGTCCTTGTCACCATCACGAAGCTCAACTGCTTCGAATGCACCTGTAGATGCACCTGATGGAACTGCTGCACGACCCATTGAGCCGTCTTCTAGATAAACTTCTACTTCTACTGTAGGATTACCACGTGAGTCAAGAATTTCTCTACCGTAAACACCAACGATTGTTGACATACTAATACCTCCATTAGTCTTGTTAGTTTTATAATAAATCGTCCCATGACGATTTATAATCAAATGTAATAAGTAATGAGACTATTACGCAGGACACTAACGTGTCCCACCTTATCGATATCGTCCCAGTGTATCGATAAAAAATGAAGCCCTAAACCCAAATCTAGGGCTTCATCTATTTTATATGTGTTAACTACTTCGCGATCAGAGTTGTGCCTGTCATTTCTGATGGTTGATCTAGATCTAGAAGTTGAAGAATAGTCGGCGCAAAATCACACAGCTTACCATCTTCGCGAAGCTTCAGATCTCCAGCTCCAGCTAGAATGCATGGTACAACATTTGTTGTATGGGCAGTCATTGGCTTTTGCGTTTTAGGATCTAACATCATTTCAGCGTTACCATGATCAGCGGTAATGATTACGTTTCCGCCTAGCTCTACAATTTTATCGCAAACTTTTGCAAAGCAATCATCAATAACTTCTACAGCTTCAACCGCTGCATCAAATACGCCTGTATGACCAACCATATCTGGATTTGCAAAGTTAAGTACGATGAAATCATACTTGTCTTCATCTAACTTTCCAAGAAGTCTGTCAGTTACTTCGTGTGCTGACATTTCTGGTTGAAGGTCGTATGTTGCAACCTTAGGTGAAGGAATCAGTTCACGATCCTCACCCTTGCTAGGTTCTTCCACACCACCATTGAAAAAGAATGTTACGTGAGCGTACTTTTCAGTTTCTGCAATTCTTAGCTGCTGTAAACCTTGGGCACTTACGTATTCTCCAAGAGTATTTGTGATTGTCTGCGGCTTAAATGCAACATCAACACCTTCAATAGTTGCATCATATTGCGTTAAGCAAACATAATCCAGATCGAATCGTTCTCTAGAGAAACCATCAAATTCAACATCTACCAGAGCTCTAGTCAGTTCACGAGCACGGTCAGGTCTAAAATTAAAGAAGATTACAGAGTCATTCTCTGAAACTTCTGCTGTAGGCTGTCCATCTTTAAGGACAACAGTTGGAAGAACGAACTCATCGTTTTCACCCTTCTCATAAGAGTTTTCAACTGCCTCAACTGCTGAATTTGCAGTAAGACCTTCAGATTTTGCTAGTGCATTGTAAGCAAGTTCAACTCGCTCCCAACGCTTGTCTCGATCCATAGCATAGTAGCGACCAGATACAGTAGCAATGTGACCAATGCCGACTTTAGCCATGTGCGCTTCTAACTCTTCAATGTAACCAATCGCACTCTTTGGTGGTGTATCACGACCATCTAAGAAAGCATGTACAAAGATATCGTCAAGACCGTTTTTCTTTGCCATATCAACTAGCCCTTTTAGGTGATTGATATGACTGTGAACGCCACCATCAGACAGAAGACCCATAACATGAAGCTTACGGCCTTCACCTTTAGCATTGTTCATTGCCTTTACAAGAGATTCGTTTTCAAAGAAATCGCCATCCTTGATAGACTTAGTGATGCGTGTTAGTTCTTGATAAACAACTCGGCCTGCACCAATATTTAGGTGTCCAACCTCTGAGTTACCCATTTGACCTTCTGGAAGGCCGACTTCAAGACCACTTGCAGCCACTACTGTATTTGGATAAGTTGCCATGTAACGGTCAAAGTTAGGCGTTTTTGCATGCTCAATAGCGTTACCGAACTCAGCATTGTTTATGCCCCAACCGTCTAGTATAACGAGTGCAACAGGTTTTTTCACTTTAAATCAGCTCCTTAAAAGTTAACAAGTTGAACGAAGCTGTCTGGCTGAAGACTTGCACCACCAACTAGTGCGCCATCAATATCTGACTCATTCATAATCTCTTCTACGTTAGCAGGTTTAACACTACCACCGTACTGGATACGAACTGCTTCAGACACGTTATCGTTGTATAGACCAGCAATTTCTTCACGGATGAAAGCGATCATGTCGTTTGCATCTGCACTACTTGCAGTCTTACCAGTACCGATTGCCCAGATTGGCTCGTAAGCAACAACCACTTCAGAAGCTCTATCAGAAGCTACGTCAGCAAATGCCTTTGCAATCTGTACTTTTACAACATCCTTCATTTTTCCAGACTCACGTTCTTCAAGTGTTTCGCCAACACATAGTATTGGACCGATACCAACTTCAAGAGCCTTTAGAACCTTCTTGTTTACTGTTTCATCAGTTTCTGCGAAATATTGTCTTCTTTCAGAGTGACCGATTACTACGTAATCAACACTTAGTTCTTTTAGCATTGCAGGTGCAATTTCACCTGTGAATGCACCACTTTCTTCGTAGTGCATGTTTTGCGCGCCAACTTTGATATTGGTTCCTTCAGCTGCAAGCTTAAGGTCCTTTAAAAGCGTTGCAGGTGCGCAAACAACAACTTCTACATCTGTATTATTCACTTGCTCTTTGATAGCTGCAACGAACTCAACACCCTCTTTGATTGTCTTGTTCATTTTCCAGTTACCAGCGATAATTGGCTTTCTCATTATAAGTTCTCCCTTCAGCGATTACTTGTCATTAAGTGCAACAATACCTGGAAGTTCTTTTCCTTCTAGGAATTCTAAAGATGCACCGCCACCTGTAGAGATGTGAGTCATCTTGTCACCAAAACCTAGAATATTTACTGCTGCAGCACTATCGCCACCGCCGATGATTGTAGTCGCATCTGACTTAGCAAGGGCTTCAGCTACAGCAATCGTACCCTTTGCAAAGTTTTCGAATTCGAATACGCCCATTGGACCGTTCCAAACAACAGTCTTAGCTTCACTAACAGCATCTGAGTATATCTGTGCAGTTTTAGGACCGATATCCAGACCCATAAAACCTTCAGAAATATTCTGATCATCAGTTGTAATTGGTGTAGCATCTGCAGAAAACTTATCAGCTGTAATGTTATCTACAGGAAGTAGAAGCTTAACGCCTTTGGCTTCAGCCTTTTCAATCATTTCCTTAGCATAAGCAACTTTATCGTCCTCTACAAGAGATGTTCCAATTTCGTAGCCTTGAGCCTTTAGGAATGTGTAAGCCATACCACCACCAATAACTAGTGTATCAACTTTTTCAAGCAGGTTATTGATAACTTTGATTTTATCAGAAACTTTAGCGCCACCTAGAATAGCTGCAAATGGACGAACAGGCGTCTCAACTGCAGAACCAAGGAACTTAAGTTCTTTCTGGATTAAGTAACCGCAAGCTGCTGTGTCAAGGAACTGTGTAACACCAACAGTTGAAGAGTGTGCTCTATGAGCTGTACCGAAAGCATCGTTTACGAATAGTTCTGCTAAAGATGCAAGGTCCTTTGAAAGACCTTCGTCATTCGTAGTTTCACCTAATCTAAAACGTGTGTTTTCCAGAAGGACAACGTCGCCTTCATTCATAGCTTCTACAGCAGCTTTCGTTTTTTCACCAACAACTTCTGCTTCTGAGTTGAAGATAACTTCAGAGCCAAGAAGCTCAGAAAGTCTCTTTGCAACAGGTGCTAGAGATAGATCAGCTTTGAACTCACCTTTTGGTTTGCCCATGTGAGAGCAAAGGATCAGCTTAGCGCCATTTTCTTTTAGATATTTAATAGTAGGAAGTGCACCGCTAATTCTGCTTTCGTCTGTGATCTTGTCACCATCTAGTGGAACATTAAAGTCACAACGAACAAGAACGCGCTTGCCTTTTACTTGAATATCTTCGATTGATTTCTTGTCTAACATGCTCATATGAAGAATCCTCCTGAAGAGTGTTGTATTTTGTCCCGGATTATTCACGTAATCTACCAGTGACCCAGTAGGTGCATTAATGGATTACGTGGATATCGGGTATCGTTTACGGATTAACCAGTATAAGCCCTGAACCCCGCTAGAGTTCAGGGCAAAAGAGTATTAATTTACTCCAAATTACTATTTAAATCAATTACATTGTTGCAATTTTCTTAGCTAGTCTTACAAGTTGTGCAGTGTAAGACATTTCGTTATCGTACCAAGTGATGATCTTAACAAGTTGCTTGCCTTCAACTTCCATAACGCTAGTTGAAAGAGCATCAAATAGTGAACCAAATTCTGTACCGATAATGTCAGAAGATACGATTGGGTCTTCAGTGTAACCTAGAGTCTCGTTAGAAGCAGCCTTCATAGCAGCATTAACTTCTTCAACAGTTACGTTCTTACCTAGTTCAACAACTAGATCAACAACAGAACCTGTTACAGTAGGAACACGTAGAGCCATACCGTCAAGTTTACCAGCTAGTTGAGGAAGTACCTTACCAACAGCAACAGCAGCACCAGTAGATGTAGGTACGATATTAGCTGCAGCAGCTCTACCTCTTCTTGCAGTGATTGGCTTAGCGTGAGGACCATCTAGAGTGTTCTGGTCATTTGTGTAAGCATGAACTGTAGTCATGAAACCTTTAACCAGACCAAAGTTGTCATCTAGAACCTTAGCAACTGGTGCTAGACAGTTAGTCGTACAAGAAGCACCTGAAAGAATTGTTTCAGATCCGTCTAGGATATCATCATTAACGTTGTATACAACAGTCTTTAGGTCGCCCTTAGCAGGAGCAGAAATTACAACTTTCTTTGCGCCAGCTCGATATGAGCTTGAGACTTTTCTTTAGATACGTAGAAACCAGTACATTCTAGAACTACGTCTACGTCTAGCTCGCCCCAAGGAAGATTCTTAGCATCTCTTTCAGCGTAGATCTTGATTTCTTTACCATCAACTATAATAGAACCTTCACCAGCTTTGATAGCATCTTGCTTGTAACCACCTTGAGCAGTGTCATACTTTAGTAGGTATGCAAGGTCTTCTGCATTTGTAAGGTCGTTGATTGCTACGATATCAAATTCCTCTGAACCGAATGCAAGTCTGAATGCTAGTCTACCAATTCTACCAAACCCGTTGATTGCAATTTTAGTCTTCATACTAAATAGTCCTCCTTAAGTGTGTTTATCCAATATAATTTTAGCCACATGTTCATCGGTCACTAGGACCAGATTGTGATTTAGCTTGCAGATAGAAATTATGGCTTCAGCCTTCTCATCTCCGCTTGCAACGGCAATAAGCTCTTCGATTGCCTTGAATCTATCGAGATCAATACCTATCGTACTGATTTCGTGTACAATTTCTCCAGCTTCGTTGAAGTAGTATCCAAATGCCTCCGAAACTGCGCCTTTATCGATAATCTTACCAATTTCAGTATCGTCTAAACTTCTTCTTTCAGCCATCTTTTGGGCTTTTCCGATACCAAAGGCTAGGATACTCATTTTATCGAGCACGCCTATGATTTCCTCGATTTCAGGCTCTTTTTTCAGACTTTCTATAGCAGAAGCCGATAGATTATCTGGGGTATAAAGCATTCTATAGTTCGAGCCTAACTTGGCTGCCAACTTCTCAGCCAGCGTATTGGCCTGATACTCTGTCTTCTTACCCAATCCTCCACGTGCTGGAACAACAATCGCATTTTCCAGTGGATTTTTTTCCTTTTTGTAACCTTCAATGATACTGTAGACTGATGTGCCACCAGTAATACCAATCACTGAACCATCAACTATAATTGAGCTCAAGTAATTTGCAGCACCTCGACCAAGTTCTTGAAGTGTTAAATCCTCACCCATAAGACCAGATGAGCCAATGATTACTTTCTTTATCTGTAATTTTTCAGCAAGATCTTTTTCAAGATCCTTTAAACCTCTTAAGTCATGGAAGAACATGGTTAGCATTTCAAGTGCCAAGTGGCCTTCCTCTGTGATTGCCATCCCTTCAAGAGAAAAGTCTACAAGACCTTGATCTTTTAAACGGTTGGCTTCCTTTCGGATCACGCGTTCTGTCATATTCAATTTTGTCGATAGACTGCGACGACCAACTGGTTGAAGGTAACTAACCATCTTCAAAATGTTATATCGGTCTTCTAATATTTCAACAGCCTCCGGAGCAACCATTCTAAGCACCGATGAGATCTCGTTGATTTTTACGCAGTCAATGCACAAAGGATTTTTCTGCATTGGAAGCCTCCTGGGACATTTCGTGTCCGGGTGTATCTTTTTCGTCCCATCTGAAGTAAAAAAAATTTCTCCGTCAACAATATAATACCATACCCCGTATTTTAATCCAAGGATTGAATGCCTTTTTGATAACGTTTTCCTTTTATTTCAATGTAAATTTTATGTTATGAACATTTGGGCACAATTAAAGGCCCACAATCTGTGGACCTTTATTTAAACTTTTGGTTTCTCAATTTTCATAGAAACATGTTCAATACCAGCTTCTACATATGACTTACCCTCAACAACAAAGCCAAGGTTTCTATAAAACGCTTCTGCATATTTCTGTGAATGGAGCTCAACAGTTTCTGCACCTATTGACCATGCTTTTTTTAGTAGTAAAATCATAATTTGATTGCCAATGCCTTTAGATCGACTTTCTTGTGTCACAGCAACTCGCCCTATTCCATATTTACTATCTTCAATTAGAAAAAGGCGACCTGTTGCCACAGGCGTTTCTCCGTTGAGTAGTAGTATATGCCAAGAAACGTCATCTATTTCATCGCGTTCGATCTCAAGTGGAACCTTTTGTTCTTCTATAAAGACTGATTTTCGTATTTGCCAAGCTATATTGAACACTTCACCTAGTCCATAACACTCTAATACTGTCATTACATACCTCTAAACATATAGTCCTTATTTTGAATTAGAATCTTTTACGCTTGGATGTTGATGGAATGTTTAACTCATCCCTATATTTTGCTATAGTTCTTCTCGATACTTTTATACCAGCTTTGCCAAGTTCATTAGAAATCTTCTGATCCGATAATGGCTTCTTTGGATCTTCTTCATTCACTAGATCTTTTATAAGCATTTTAATACTTTCAGCAGAAACACCTTCACCAAAAGCACCCGTCACACCACTCTGGAAAAAGTGTTTGATCTCAAAAAGTCCTTGTCCACACTGTAGATACTTCCCATTCACAGCACGACTAACTGTTGATTCATGGACACCTATTTCATCCGCAATGTCTTTTAAATTAAGAGGCTTTAAATACATAGACCCTTTTTTCAAAGAAATCGTACTGGAATTCCACAATTGACTCACACACTCTATAAATAGTGTTTCGCCTTTGTTCTATACTCTTTATGAGCTTAAGGGCTGATGTGAGTTTCTTGTTAATGTAACCAATGGCATTTTCATTGACCGACTCTTGTCGTAAAAGACTTCTATAGTATGAATTGATGTATAACTTTGGTGCAGAGTTTTCACTGACTCTAACAACATACTTACCATCAATTTTATCAACATACACATCTGGTGTAACATATCTTACATCTCTTAAAGATGCGAACTCTCTTCCAGGCTTTGGCTCTAGTTTTCTTATTCTATCGCAAGCTCGCTGTGCAGATTCAAGAGTTATATTTAAAGCTTTCGCTATCTTTTGAATTCTATTTGATGCTAGATCATCGAGATATGAAGCAACCACTCGGCATTCGATTGATACATCATCGTGAAAATGAGTCAATTGAATCAACAGACACTCCTCAAGTGATCTCGCCCCAACACCAGGAGGATCAAATGTTTGAATCGTTTGTATGACTGTTTCAGCTGCATCTAGGTCAAGACCTGAATAACGGCTTATTTCCTCGTAACCAACTTCTAAATATCCGTTTTCGTTAATATTCTCAATTGCATAAAGAGCTGCTTTTATTTCCTTTTCAGTCAGCGTGGTCATTTGCAGTTGAAACTGTAAATGCTCTGACAAGGATTCCTCTGAGGCTACGAAATTGTCATAGTTAACATCTTCCTTCTGCTCATAGCTACTCTGTCTACCACGTCCATCTTCAAATTCTCCTGCAACCGCCTTCCAGTCGATTTTGTCATAGACATCATCTTCTGTTGTTGAAGGTTTTTCTGGTTCAGGTTCTTTATCCACCACATCATCAGCACCGTTTGGTGTGTTTTGAAGCACTGGATTGCTTAACAATTCATCTTGAATAAACTCATTTAGTTCAAGAGAATTGTATTGTAGTATTTCTATCGCCTGTTTTAGTTCAGGCGTCATTATTAGTTTTTGCGTTTGAACCAAGTTCAAATTAAAGTTCATTTTCATCGCAAAACCCAACCCCATTCTTCTGCTGCATATACCTGATTTATGAATCGAAACGTTAATTCCAGGTTAACTGTAATGTGAACACATACCCATTATAACAGCATTCCTTCGGGTTAGGAAGTTTTACGTGAATTGATATAGCCCGAATTGACCATTTTTTTCTTTGAATAGTCAATTCGGGCTATAATTTAATTGATCTTGATACCACCTGATAATTTCAGGTACGCTTCAAGGACTGAACCACCTAAAGCTCTTGCCTTATCTGAAATCGAGAAGCATGCCTCTTTGTTATCTCTTGGGTCAACATCCCCAATTTTCATACCTTCTGTTATATACACCGATTCATGAATTAATCCACGTATCACACCATCGATATTTGCTTTGACTTCACTTTTGTCTACGTACCCTATTACTTCATCTGCTTTGACATGATCTCCAATACCAAGCAGCCGTCTGATGTATCCATTTTGAGGTGCACGTATAACGCGTTCTTCAGCATGCCCTGCGATCATTCCAGGTATGCCAGTGTTTTTTTTAGCTGATCCACTATAAATAATGCGCCCCAGATCATGCCCTCTTGTCGTTTCTATTACAGCATGACAGTCCTTGTCTGCAGTAAACCCAGGGCCAAGTCCAATGACACATGGAGCTAATGACAGAGTTACACCCATATTCCTCTTGGCTAAAGTTGCGTCAACAAAAACATTAGGTTTGATTTCTGAAACTGTTTTCATATCAGGATCAATTAGAACTGGTACATTTCCATTAGAAAGAACACCTCTGGCTTGACTGAGTGTATTTGCGCGTTTGTACATTACACCTTCCACCACGAAATCATTTTCATAGACAGCTGTTGCCGCAGATACTTCAAGCCTGATAACTGTCGGTTTCTCGATTTCCAAGACAATAACTTCGAACCCCGAGTTATGAAGTCTATTTATTGTGCCTGTCGCCAAGTCTCCTCCACCTCTAACAACAGCTAGCGGGGAACTCATTGATTTTTCTCCCAGTCCTTCATATGCGTGCCACCCGAATTATTCAAACAAGCAATTATTTCACTCATTATACTAATTCCAATCTCCATTGGCGTTTCCGCACCAATATCTAATCCTATAGGAGCGTGTACTTTTTCTAAGTCTGATTTTAAAACACCTTCTTCGAGTAATGTTTCAAATATTTTCTTTACTTTTCGTTTGCTACCGATCATGCCCAAATATTTGGGGCTATGTTTAATAGTTTCTCGTAGAGCTGGCAGGTCACAGTCCTTTGTTGCAATAACACAAATATCTGTAGTCAATATTTCCGACAGCTTCACAGCATCTGTAATATTATCCGATGTATGAATTTCTGCTGCATTATAGAGCAGTTCCTGTGTAGCGTAATCAGGACGATCATCCGCAACAATACAACGCCATTTCATTTTTGCCGCAATATCCATGACCGCTTGATTTACATGTCCAGCTCCAATAAGAACGATTCTATTACATTTAGGGAATACCTCAATTAGGACTTTCATAGCGCCACCACATTGAGTTGGTAAACCACCTTCTGCATTTTTATCAAATATGTATTCATGAACAACATTACTTTCGTTTCCAATTGCGACTAAAGCATCCTGAACAACCTTATACTCACCAGGACCACCTCCAATTGTGCCGAAAAGTACACCATCCTCACGAATAAGCATCTTTGCATTGTGTCTTGGAGTAGATCCTTTTGACTCAACTATCGTTGCCATAGCAAATCCCAAATTGTCCTCAAGCCATTTGCCAGCTGTTTTGAAAATATCCATGCTATCACCTCTCATCTTATATATTTCTATTATATAGTTTCCCACTACTTACGCAATTATACATTTACACAACAAAAATATAATAATCACCAAAGAAGTTTATTTTTATGACATATGTCATATCCTATACAGTATTTGGTATGTTATTTTCTGTATATAAGGAACACTGGTAACACTCGAATAGAATAGTAAAGGACTCACGACTCCTTACGCCGCCTGCGTAAGGTACGATACTCCAAATCATAGATTTGGATCGTAGCGTCCTTCGGACAGTCAGGGAACTCACGACTCTCTTCGGTCGTCGGAGTAAGGTACGATACTCCAAATCATAGATTTGGATCGTACCATTAAAAAAGCGACCTCTATTGAGATCGCTTTGAAAAATCATTCACTGACTATTAATTGAATCCTAACGGTGACCTTTTTCGTATGGTTCGCCGCTTGCCGCTGGACCAACAGCTCTACCAACAACGCCTGCAAGTGCAAGGATTGTTGCTACATATGGAACAGCTTGTAGGAATTCTGATGGAATCCAGTCCAGACCAAGTGATGATGCCTGAATCTGAATAGCTTCCATTAGTCCAAAGAATAGACATGCTAAGAATGCGCCGACTGGATGCCACTTACCGAAGATCATTGCCGCAAGAGCGATGAAACCTTTACCAGATGTCATACCTTCACGGAACAGGTTAACTGTACCAAGTGATAGAGATGAACCAGCAATACCAGCAAGTGCGCCAGATATCATTACCGCAATGTAACGGACTTGATAAACATTAATACCAACTGTATCAGCAGCCTTAGGGTGCTCACCAACTGCGCGAAGGCGAAGACCAAATGGCGTTTTAAACAGTACAAAGTATGAAATAGCCACTGCAACAAATGCCATGTAGACAAATGGATTCAATCCACCAAATAATGGTCCAAGAACTGGAATGCCTTCAAGGAACTCAAAAGGATTTCTTGTAAGAGCAAACTTTACAGGATCTGTTTGTCCAGAACGATGCCATACAATTTCTAGCAGGAATGCCGCAAGTGCAGCTGTAAGCATATTGATAGCAACACCAGCAACAACCTGGTTTGCTCTCAAGTGAATAGCAAGAACTGCAAGGATTAGTGAAGTTGCAATACCAGCTACCATTGCCGCAAGGATACCCAACCATGGTGATCCAGTAAACTCTGTTACTAGAATAGCGAAGAACGCTCCCATAATCATAATACCTTCAAGTGCAATATTTACAACACCAGAACGTTCACAAAACGTGCCGCCAAGTGCTGAAAAAAAATTAGTGGTGTTGCTAGACGAAGCGCCGAGGCGATTACAGCCATTACCAGTACGATAATTTCCATACCTACGCCACCTCCTTATTTTTCTTGCCTGAGAATTTTTCTTTTAAGTCAGGCATATACTTAAGGATTGCCTCTGCCGCAATGAAGATAATGATAAGACCTTGAATGATCTTAACAATTTCCTTCGGTACACCAGCAATCTGCATTTTATTTGCACCATTAGCTAATACTCCAAATAGAAAGGCAGAGAATATTACTCCTATTGGATGATTTTTCCCCACAAGTGCAACAGCGATTCCTGTAAAGCCGTGACCTGGGGAATGAGAAGACTGATCCATTTTGAAAGTTAAACCTGCGACAACTGTCGCTCCTGCAAGACCAGCCATCATA
>JDSF01000183.1_pt1 | contig 42803 bp, 50 predicted proteins | sample 199441 | NCBI WGS metagenome assembly JDSF01 (sample SAMN02592751, study PRJNA231836) | bioreactor metagenome | isolation source: continuous culture bioreactor denitrification-DNRA | place: Germany: Bremen
ATCAAGACCGCTCAAGGAGATAAGTACTGATCCAATAATTCCTGTGAATATATAGACACCGAAGAATGTTGCAATGGAACGCATTAGATCTTCTGGTATGGTGGTGTGTCCGACCCTGAACCTGGAAACTCCCTTCGTGGATTCTCTGTTTTATATGGGCTCTCCCCATCTTGAAGAGCGTGGCAACCCTGACCACCTTTACACCCCCCCCGCCAGCAGATCCAGCAGACCCTCCGATGAAGAAGAGTAGGAAGAAGAGGAGCTGGGGGAATGCAGGCAGAGGACATAGTCGGTGGTAGCAAAGCCTGTGGTTGTGAGTATTGATGCGGTTAGAAATGCACTATAGCGGAAAGACTCAGCGAATGTTCCATAGGTATTGGAAACGGTAAGATTCCATGCAGCAAGGATTGCAACCACTGCCCAGATGCCAAGATAGAAACGAAGCTCTCCATCTCTGAGCACGGATTTTAGTCTTCCACTGATTGCCTTGTAATAAAGGGCAAAGTTGGCGCCTGCAATGAGCATGAATATGGTTACCACGACATCGACATAGAGACTGGAGAATGTCCCTATGGATGAATTCTTTACACAGAATCCTGCAGCTGCCATCGTAGAGAAGGTAACCGTTACCGCGTCATAGAGAGAGAGTCCACCTAAGCGGAGTAGAATTGTTTCAAGAACAGAAAAACCTATATAGATGGACCAAAGTATGAGAGCAGTATTCTTGATCTTAGGTGTAAGCTTATCCTTTGTGGGGCCAACGGTTTCAGCACCAACGAGCAGTGAGCCACTAACTCCGAGGGCTGGTAGCAGGGCCACGAAGAGCACCACGATTCCCATTCCCCCCAGCCAGTTGGTTTGTGAACGCCAGAACAGGATTGCTTTAGGAAGACTTTCAATCTCAGGAAGTACAGTAGCCCCAGTGGTGGTGAATCCACTCATGACCTCAAAATAAGCACTGGGATAGTCGACATACGCGCCACTTGCAACCAAAGGGATGGCCGAGAATGCTGTTGCAATGATCCAGGTCAAGGTAACCACGAGGTAACCATCTCGAGCGAGCATTTGTTTATTCTGTGATTTACCGGTACTGATGAGGATGGTGGTGCAGAACACTGCTATGGCAGCGTATGCAACCAGAAAACCCTTGATTGCATCCAATTCCTGAAAATTGAAAGCCAAAGCGGTCGGAATTCCCATCAGCAAACCAATGAAGAGCACTATGAAAGATAATAGGCGAAGGTCTAGTTTCCAGTTTATCATGGTAATCCTACCCAAAAAAAAGTTTTTGGATGAACTCAGTGGCTTGCCTGAGCGTGGCAACGACAACAGTATCCCCCCTCATTGAGTAGAATACCCATTGGGGATAACGCTTTTTTTTCCTGCCTTGTTGGTAATCCCTGCTACTATAGCCTTTTTTTCTCATATTGATGTCTTTCAGTTGCTTGCCACACGATTCACTATCTGAATGAATAATGAATTCATATACTTCAAGCTGTCCGTTGAATAGTGAGTGCATACTTGAGACATTGGTGCCTCTAAGATATCGGAGCAAGGATTCCACGGTAGTATCGGTAGTAGAGATGACCACATCGATCCCAAGGTAGGAAGCCATACGCGAATAGTTGTTGTTCTGCTTGATGAGTGCCATGGATCGCATGATACCGATACGTTTTGCGTAACTCGCGGTAATAATGTTCAGTTCGTCATTATCGGTAAGGGCGATGAGAAGATCATAGGTTCCCAGCTGTTCTTCTGCCATGATGTCCTCGTCGGTAATATCGGCCTTGATTACCAAAATCTCACGGAATCGTTCGGAAAACTCCTTGCATACTTCTGGGTCTTGGTCGACTATGGTGACCTTTGAACGCATCGCAGGACTCATCCGGTTAAGCAGTGCCCGGGTGATTCTGCTTGCTCCTACCAGTACCATGTTGTTGGGTCTTTTCTGCAGTTTCCCAATTGTTTTTTTTAGAATATCTGTGACTTCATTTGATTCAGCTATGATGCTCAGTGTATCTCCGCTTTGTATGGTAGTTTCACCTGAGGGAACGAGAACCTGACCCCTTCGTTTGATGGAAGCGATAACAAACTCGGCATTGAGTTTGCTCCGCATCTCACTGATGGTGGCCCCTACATATGTGCTGTGCTCCTCAATATAGAAGTTATAAAGCAGTAGTTTGGAGTTGCTGAATGTCAAAACGTTTCCGTTAACCCCTTGTTCGATGATTTTAAAGATCGATCGCGCAGTTTCTGCATTGGGGTTTACAATATAATCAATACCAAGCAACCCCTCCTTGAGACCACCGCTGCCGGTGTAGATCAAGGAACGTATTGCAGCAACTGTTTTGGTATTTGGGAATGAAGAGGAGACCAGACCACATGAGACAAGATTAATCTCGTCACTGTTTGTTACCGCAATGAACGCTTCAGCTTGCTCAACTCCAGCTTCGGTAAGCTTGTCTATGTCTGTGCCGTTGCCCAGCACACCAAGACAATCGAGTTTGGAAACAGCCATTTCGACTCTTTCAAACGAGTTGTCAAGGATTACTACATCCTTACCATCTGTAATGAGTTGTTTTGCCATTCCCATGCCGCGTCTTCCCGCACCTAGGATAACCACTTTCTTACTCGTACCAGGCTCCTTCACGTTTCAATGGGAAACGTTGTGTATATAGTACCAGACATGCTGTAAAAGCATAAGACTCTTATGCGTTCAAATACCATACCCAATAACTACAACCATTGCAAGGCGTTAAATTATTTTTATAGCATTAATTACAATGCTGGTTGACAAGATTTTCCTTTTTTTTCCGTATAGTACAGAAGAAATTCGACGCAGGGTGGAGCAGTTGGCAGCTCGTCGGGCTCATAACCCGAAGGTCGTAGGTCCGAGTCCTACCCCTGCTAAACAGTTGGTTTGAAGAATGGACTGCCGTACGTACAAAGGTACACGGCAGGACGGTGATTCCTTATTCTACCAGACTACTAGGCAACTTGTTAAGACGACAATGGTCGTACGACGGGTTGCCTTTCTTGTGTCCAAATGGCAATGCCATGCTAATGCTCTTCGCATTAGAAATTTCTTTTCCTATAGAGCGCAATGATACTATACACAAAGAACAGAGGCACAATGAACTGAGCCTCTCTTCTTTAAACCTTCAGATAGGTGAATAGTAAGTGATAGTACTACAGTGTAGAGGAATTAGCGTTATTCATTTTATTGAAATCTTCACCGCGTAACCAACGATCAAGAGCATCCTTGCTAAATCTCCAATTTCTTCCAACTTTCTGACAAGGTATCTTTCCCTTTCGTGCAAGCACATAAATGGTAGACTCAGCAATTTTCAAATAAGCAGAACATTCCTGCAACGTTAAGACTTCATCTTTAATTGTTAACATGGTTGATATTATCAGCCAATAAAACCAAATAATCAACTGTTTTTAAACAAGAAACGTTATTTATTCATAATTATAAACAATTACTGTCTATTGAGTAGTGCCTGTATGTTTGGGAATGCCCAATATAATGTATTTTCCAATTATGCAATAATTGACAGTTAATAATATATATTAATAAAAAAATAGATAATAAAAAAATAATAAATGATAGTTATTGATGTCTAATGATTGACAATATGTTGTTTGTGTGTAAAGATAATAATCAAGAAGGAGTCAATATTTACTACTCTTTCCAGAGCTTCTGGTTTTCACCCTTCATGACGAGTCAGACCATCAGCCTAACAATGCATGATCAACGCAATCTTCTACAAAGACAAGGATCTTGAAACATCGCGTTGGCACGAATTCCATCAAACCCCTGGTAGTAGGTTTACAATCTACATGCTGATCGTGAATCCTACAAATTATCTAGTATATTTCTCATCTGAGGTATCGGAACATATGGATATTGATTTCATGGATTACTTCGTTGACTGTGCGTACATTACTGAGAATTTCTTTTCAACCCTGCGAATGTAATAAGAACTACACGTTATACATTCAATTAACAAGTTCTAAAAACTATAACAACAACTATATGGTGAATAGCAGCTGGATAAATCCAGAGAACTGTCCAAAACCCATCGTGGGAACGGTTATAGTCAGAATCCGTATACTATACCGCACTGTGCTACCAACGGCTAACCTTTTGGAATTTCTGTTGCAGAGATAAATGCCGTAACAGGAATAAATCACCCATAGATATGAGCAACACAAGGAATCAATAACGTAAGGTCCTAAAAGGAAAGGATGTACGAAAAAAAATCTCTTGATGAACTCCCCTTGAAGTTTACATCGATATGTTACGACTTGTTTTCAGAGTCATAAGTAATCAGGAGGTTATTCATGAACACAAATTCCAAGCTTACGAAATTGTTCATTGGCATTGCAATGATTGTCACTATCCTTTTCATGTGGGGGGGGTGTTCAGATACTGTCGTTCACCCAATACAGGTGAGTGATATCACGGTCACTGGTGAGGGGAATGCGACCACCGTACTTGGTGGGTCAACTCTCCAGATGATTGTGGATGTCCTTCCTCTGAATGCATCTGATACGAGCGTTACCTGGTCAGTTATTGATAAAACCGGTACAGCGACCATCAGCTCGACCGGTCTATTAACTGGTACCAGCGCAGGAATCGTGAAAGTTATCGCTTCCTCCAATGATGCATCCTCCGAAGAAGGTTCCCTACAGATATTGGTAAATGGACAACCTTATGTTTCTTCGTTGTTCCCTCTCGAAGGAGATACTGGGGTTTCTATTACTACGAACATTGAAGGTTCCTTCAATGAAATCATGGATCCTTCAACGCTGACCCCTCTCAATGTTATCGTAGGTGCATTAGGCAGTGGTATCACAGGAGCGGTGAGTTATAGTGCGGAGAGTAAGACTGTCTCTTTCAATCCTGATGGTGATCTTCTCTATGGCACCGAATATACAGTAAAAATAAAGCAAGCTGTTACCAATGCTGCAACGGTGGGATTGATTGAAGACAAGGTGTGGACTTTTACCACAACAAGTGAAGTTCTGGCTGGAGAAGGTCCTGCACCCATCAATCTGCGTACGGCATCCAATTTCAGTATCTTGGCAAAATCTGCAATTACCACAACAGGTAACACACTTATAACCGGTGATATCGGTGTAAGTCCTCAATCCCTTGCTGATGTTACGGGTTTTTTCCGAAATACTGGCGCTTGATGGGACCTCAGCAACATCCTCATATGTGACAGGAAACATCTACACCGCAGATATGCAGGAACCAACTCCGTCTACATTGACTACAGCAATATCCGATATACAAACAGCATATGTTGAAGCTGCAGGAAGAGTTGATTACGCAATCGTCTCAGAATCTGCTGAGGGAATTATCGGAGGACAGACTTTTGCCCCTGGTATTTATAAATGGGAAACTGTGGTCACTATGGCAACAGATATCACTCTACAGGGCGGGGTAAACGATGTTTGGATTTTCCAGATTGCGGACAACCTGACTGTCAGTAGTGGTGCTAAGGTCCTTCTGGCTGACGGAGCTCAGGCGAAGAATATCTTCTGGCAAGTGGCGGGAATCGCAACATTAGGAACTGGTGCTCACTTTGAGGGAATTCTCATGAGTATGACCCAGATTGTTCTGGAAACAGGTTCTTCGGTACATGGAAAATTGTTGGCTCAAACCCAAGTCACCTTGGATACAGCAACAGTTACGCCGCTGTAAACCTATTGCGACTGCATACGGGATGTAGCAATCCCCAATGCTGGAGCTCTTATAGAAAAAAGCTTATCTGAGCGTGAGGAAAATCTTATTTTCCTTTAATCCGGAAAAGCACAGCATATCGATATTTCGCCCTTACAAAGAAGGGTATAGGAGGCATTTGAAGTCCTCTGGTGGCTTCAAGGATGTGATCTGATAGGAGTGTGTAACAATGCCCCTTCTATAATTCACAGGAATCAGGAGGATTTCAATGAATACATTTAAAAATTTAACAAAGTATGTTTTCCTTTTTTTTGCAATAATCGGTATTCTTTCGGTCGCCGTAGGGTGTTCGAACGATACTGCACCACCTACCTCGGTGACGGGAATTACTGTCACGGGAGCTTCAGATGCAACATCTGTCGCAAGTGGCGAGACATTGCAAATGAGCGCGGCGGTCCTTCCAGCCAATGCACTCGATATGAGTGTCACTTGGTCAGTAATTGATGGGACCGGTACTGCAACAATTAGTGAGTCTGGTTTGCTCTCAGCAACCAGTGCTGGATCCGTTACGGTTAAAGCTATAGCAAACGATGGTTCAGAAATAGAAGGGACACTTGCCTGTACAGTTACTGCGCCGAGTGGACCAGTAGCGATCAACCTTACAGAGATCTCTGGGGTGACTTTACCTGCAAGAGATGCAACTCCAGACACAGATGTGCCTGCAACTGACCAATATACTGCAACCATTTCATGGGAACCAACTGACAGTACATATCAAGTTGGTGTCGTCTATACTGCAAACATTACATTGACAGCAAAAAAAACCGGCTATACCCTTAGCGGTGTTGCATCTAACTCCTTTACCGTACTGGGAGCGACAACAACCAATCTCGTGAACAGTGGTGTAGTGACAGCGGTTTTCCCTGAAACAACTGATGCTCTGTTAGCAACAGTACCTCTAGGAACGGCAGATAATTATGTAATCTTGGCTAAAACCACAGTCACGACAACAGGGGTAACTGCCATTACTGGTAATCTTGGATTAAGTCCTGCCGCCACCTCATTGTTTACTGGCTTCGCCCTTACCAATGCTACAGGCTATGCTACCTCAGATTTGGTTACTGGGAAGCTCTATGCGGCTAACATGGCTGATCCTACACCTATGAATCTTACTACAGCAGTATCAGATATGGAACTTGCATATACCAATGCTGCAGGTCGTGTGGACCCTAATGAACTGAATCTAAGTTCAGGTGCAATTGGTGGTTTGACCTTGGATGCAGGGTTGTATAAGTGGACCTCAGCAGTTGGTATAAGTTCTGACCTGACATTGAGCGGTAGTGCAACTGATGTTTGGATATTCCAGATTTCCGGTAAGCTCAATCTGGCTAATGATATGAGTGTCCTGCTTATCGGCGGTGCTCTTGCAGAGAACGTATTCTGGCAAGTTACGGATGATGTGACCTTGGGAGCCGGTGCCCATATGGAGGGGATTATCTTAGGGAAGACTCAAATCATCCTCCAGACTGGATCATCGGTCAATGGAAGATTGCTGGCACAAACACAGGTCACGCTTGATGCGGCGACAGTAGTGGAACCGGTAATTCTATAAACTAACGGACGATGGCACTGCAGTGGATGTATCTCTCAGTGCCTGATTCCCCTTTCGATTGGTGAGCTTTTTACGTAAGAGAATGAAAACCATCATCACCTTTTTTTTACAAGAAATCTGGAGGATTTCAATGAAAACAAACAACATTTTTAGGCGTTACTTGCTAGTAATGCTCGCTTTAATCATCGTCTCGGTTACATTCATAGGATGTAATGCAGCTATCAATTCACAGAATCCACCGACAGTTGATTCCACCTTTCCGCTGCATGGTGCAACAGGAGTGTCCAGCAACGGTACCATTACTGCAATCTTCGACGATTCAGTGGACGCTGCAAGTCTTACCACTGCAACGTTTACGTTAAGCAACGGAGGGACTGACGTCCTGGGCAAAATTACCTATGATGCACCTTCCAAAACCGCCATTTTTGCGCCTTCAGCAAATCTGGATTATTCAACTTCTTATTCAGCAATACTGACAACCGGAGTAAAAAAAATATTGAAGGCACAATGATGACAGATGCTAAACAATGGTCTTTCACTACTGCTTCAGCAGGTGCTGGCCCAGCTCCTGTAATGTTAGGAACAGCAGCCAACTATGCAATCCTTGCGAAAACCACTGTTACGACTACAGGGGTAACAGATATTACCGGTAATCTAGGATTGAGTCCCGCTGCCACCTCATTTTTCACTGGATTTTCTCTCACCAATGCAACTGGATATGCCACATCAACCCTGGTAAGTGGATCTCTCTATGCTGCTGATATGGTGCCTCCTACAAACATCAACCTCACCACTGCAGTTGAAGATATGTTGAATGCATACACAGATGCTGCTGGAAGAATTACTCCTGACTTCCTGGATCTAGGTGCAGGTGAAATTGGCTCAACTACGCTTGACCCTGGCCTCTACAAATGGACAAGTTCAGTAACCATCGGCTCTGATGTCACATTGAATGGAGGGGCAAATGATGTTTGGATATTCCAGACTTCTGGAGACCTCAGCATTAGTAGTGGTTTCGATGTAATTCTCTCAGGTGGGGCTCAGCCCAAAAATATCTTCTGGCAGGTAGCTGGAGGGGTGACCCTGGGAACTGGTTCCCATTTTGAGGGAATAGTGATGAGTCAGACGAATATTGCTATGAACACCGGCTCCTCGATCAATGGTCGTTTGTTGGCACAAACCCAGATTACCCTTGACCAAGCAACGGTAACGAAACCCGCTATGTAGGGGTCCTAAAAACCAGTGAATCGTAAGATTCTTCATTTTTTTTACGGCGTTGAAAGGATTTCCGATCAACGTCGTTTTTTTACATTAAAGGGCATGCAAGAACTGTATATTTATGGTAGCAACTATGCTGCTAATCATGAGTTGTTCATCTTACATATCCAGCAAACGAGAAGAATTCACATGAGCCTTGAGTCTCCAATGGTCGTACAGCAGGTTGCTTTTCTAGCGTTTTGAGTCTTAGTTACGACCACTGACAGGCGACCTAACTCTTCTCTATGGTTCCTCAGGATTGAAGCCTCTTCTTCTGTTATCGTGTTACGATATTGAGGTTGGCCTTAGGTTGTTTATCTGTTCCTCCAAATATCTTAGCGTTTCGAATATTTCAGCTAGTGAGATCTTTTTACCGGAAATCAATTACATGACGATATGGCGAGGAAAAAAGTACTTTTACCTGTTTCTTGAACTTGTTGAGTTTTCTGTAATCCACATAACCGTAGATTTGTAGAATGCCCAACAGCAATGATACTTCAACACCAATCTCAGAAGCGATTTGTACCAATTTTACTTCCGATATATAATTCCTAAATGGTTCAACACATGCAAGGATATGCTTTACTCGAAGAATTTCTTCGGCTTTTGCATCTACTTCTTGCTCCAGCGTTGATCTCTCTTTTTTTTGTCCATGAGGTCATCAAGGAAAATCCCCTCAGTACTTTGCTTGAAGTGGAGTAAAAGATGTGCAATCTCATGAGCCAGAGTAAACCAGAAATTATCTATTCTATCGTAGCGTGCAGTGTAGACGATTACCGGATGATCATTATAGAAGAAGGACGCTCCGTCCAGATTTGTCTTTGATAGATGGGATTGAACGAGAAATATGACGCCTGCTTCATTCAAGTCGTGAATGACGTCAGGAACACCCGTCTCTCGTACGGTATATTGCAACAGCTTTTTGGATAAATACTTGAGTTTTTCTGAGCTGTAAGGAGGAACTTGTATTTCTTTGCATCGTCTTTTTTGCAATCTGATACCAGGTGATGCTGTAGTTTTTAGTGTATGTATTGTCGTCACGAGAACCTCCAGCACAGTATCCGGCACCTTTCCCAAATGTTTCATAGACGCTGAATGTGATATCGGGATCTTCTTCACCCCATATCGCGCGGTAGGTAGATTCATATGTATCGGCACTTTTACCCTCATTATACCAACCCTTTCTTTGCATCTCCAAAACGGTACATACTTTCGTATTCTGGCTTTTCTCTCCGTTTGTGAAGGTTCTACGCTTTGGCCGGTTGCATTCAGCCAATACCTCGTATCTATGTGCATCCAAGATTCCGCACTTCCCCCGAGTGCCTCTGCCAATACCCAGGCATGCTCCATTTGGAGTTTTTGTTTTGCATTCATGATATTGCTCAAGGTCTTGCGGGATATATTGGTGACTTGGGCGAGATCTTCTTGGGTCCAGCCTAGGAATTCCAACTCTCTCCTGATCATATCGCCAGTGCTGATGTTGAGAAAAGGTTTCACAGTATTACCCATGGTGTCGTCCTCCTATTCATAGTGTTTGCTCAATTCCTCTATTTCTACAATTCCCATCGTCTTTTCCTTGTTTTCCCACTCTATCTCACTTCAAGTCGATATTTTCTGGTGATACATAGGGAAAAGCGTTTTTTTTCTGTTCCTCTGAGTCTTTCGAAATGTAGAGATGGTCGCATCTGTAGGTCATGAATATCTCGTGCTGCTCCAATGGCCGCTACAACATCAAAGAATCCTTGAAGCACCTGTTTTCCCAGATGGTATTTTTTGACTTCCCACTTGTATAGAGGATCTCAAGATGCTTGTTGGCAAAATTGAATTTCACAATAGTAATATACCATGTATTAACAGAGATGACAATGAAATGCGCGTTTTGCTTCACATCTAAAATTACAATTATTAATACCAACGGGATCCTCTTTTTTATGAAGCAATGAAAAGGCTTCATCCGCAGGTACTGCAACAAGAAGTGCAGTACCCATACAGAAACATCGTCGATCAGCTCCTTCATTTCCGCCATTCAGAGGTCCTGGAAACAAACCTGGGCCAGAGTCGGTACCAGTGAAGCTGCATCATCAATAGTCGTACAGCGGGCTTCCTTTCTAGCGTTTTGAGCCTGAGTTTTGCTCAAGAAAAAGGCTCATCGGAGTTGATTGGGAGGTCACTCCAAACCGATGGTAATGACCACCTTTCCCTGGGCATGGCCTTCGCTCACATAGCTCATTGCCTGTGCTGTTTGCTCCAGCGGATAGCACCGATCTATGACTGGGTGAATCTTGTTTGATGCGACTAAGTCCAGAACGAATTCCAGGTCCTCCCTTTTGGGTTTCGCTGCCAGTGTACGAATCTTCTTAGACCCTAGCGACATCAACGATCCAAAGAGAAGAGAAGTGAATATCTGTTTCAAGGAACCTCCCACCATAACGAATATTCCATTAGGCACGAGGAGATGCTTATACGCTGAAAGTGTGTGGTACCCATTTATGGCGATAATCCGGTCGAAGCGACGGTTACTGGTGGTAATATCCTCCCTTGTATAATCGATAACTTCGTTGGCTCCCAGACTGCGCACAAGTGCTGTATTGCGTGTGCTACAGATGGCAGTTACCTGAGCACCAAAATATGCGGCCAGTTGAACGGCATACGTGCCGACGCCGCCTCCCGCTCCGTAGATGAGTACCTTCATGCCCGCTTTGATCTCCCCCTTGTCACGTAAGGCCTGCAATGCTGTGACTGCTGCTACCGGGACGCAGCGGCGAGTTCGTCGGGAATCGTGGATGGCTTCAAGGCCAGCACATTCTCATCTACAGCAACATATTCTGCAAAGCCTCCGCACCCGTTTCCCGAGATATCACCGACCACCATATCACCTGGTTTAAAAGTGGTTACATCCCTACCCACTTCTTCCACCATTCCCACGATATCAGCTCCTAATATCCGGCTCTTCGGTATACCGAGACCCATTTGCATTGGACGATAATCAAGCGCGTTCACCGATGCAGCATGGATACGTACCAATACTGCACGGGTGGCAGGGCTTGGTTTTTCCACTTCACGGAGAACCAATGCCTTTGACGATTTCGCTTTCTCATAAACGATTGCTTTCACTTGTCATCTCCTAGGCACTCGTATGTCTCTTTCCGTCGCCGGTTAGTGTAAGTGGCCTACATGGATATATTCTTACCGACACAGTCCCTATACTCAAGTGTTTCTGGTATCAATAGAAGCAACTATTACAGAAAAGGAAACAGAGGAAGGAAAGTATGTGTTACTGAAGGCCTATGAAGAGGCCCATGATATAATGAGTAATAAACGTATAGGAGCATGCTATGCCACGAAGAAAATTTTGTCAGAGCTGTGGATACCCAATGGACAAGGATAAGCAGGGTGGAGGGACTGAGAAGGATGGATCGGTCAGTGAGAAATACTGCTCCATGTGCTATAGAAATGGAGAATTCCTGACACCACCAGAGGTCACCAATGCGCAACAGATGCAGAAGTATTGCATGGATGAGATGAAAGGTGATGGCCTCAATGGCCTGTTTGCTTGGTTGGCTACACGAAATATTCCCAAGCTTGAACGATGGAATCACTCTTGAGATACTCTCTTTGTTTATTTATCAAACCTATCCTTGTAAACTCCTTTGAGGGAATGAAGATGATCAATTTCCAACTCTGTGCATCCTCTGTATTTTGCCTGTCCGTTGTTAATGTCATTACCCTAACCAAGCGGGACTTGTACAAGTCCTCGAATAACAAATTTGTTGATTGATACCAAGATAATCATTACACTGGCAAGAAAGTTCAGTTGCAGACTCAGATCTACGCACAATTTACTGGCACAGGTTTCTAAAAGGAAGAAATAAGCATATGAAAATGACTCGGATGCTCCAAGATGCCTATTGGATGCTGTTGACGCTTAGCATAGTTCTGGCCCTCTGGATGATCATCAACGAATTCACACAGTATGATGCATTTGGATTCACGGGCTTGTGGTATGAGCTTGACCTAAGAATTGAAGGATCGTTTGCGACTTGGCTTGAATCGATTGGCATGTTCCTCTGTTTTCTGCCTGCCTATGCGATAGTACGTTCCGAAACGAATAAGGTTATTTCTCCAATCTCGAGACTTTTTTTTCCTGGCTCTCACTGCTGCTGCCATATTCCTGGCTGCTGACGAGATGCTCGGCATACATGAAAGGATAGGTGAGAAGATTGGAGATGCAACCAACTTGGGAGCTGGGACTTTCCTGGAAGGCTTCGCATGGGTCTTCATATACGGTCCAATCATACTAGGTGGATTTGTCTTGTTTGCTAATACAGTACGGGATGTCATGAGATTTGTTACCTTGGAAACCTGGGGTAAGCTCAAACGCATCTTATTGATTATTGCAATTGCAATCGGAACCATCTTGGCCTTGGAAGTTGGTGAAGCCTATTTATATAATATCCTTGGTACACGATCATCCCTCATGACATTGGTTGAGGAGAGTGCGGAATTGGTGGTGATATGTGGCTACTTCAGACTCATGCAATTGATGTATCTTGAAATGGAAACTCGTCCTCCTGATACGGGATATGTCGCCAGGTACCACTCGTTTTAACAGCATATTGAATAATTTCTCGTCTTGGCCATGAGAGACTTCATCCAACAGTAAGAAATTCTCTTTGTTTATTTTCCAACCCTATCCTTGCAAACTCCTTTGTATGGTCTATCATTGGAGGGGTACATCAGTGAGGAGGAAGCATCTTTCATGCAGGATTCAAAGCGTTGCATCGGAATATTCACCGCAGGTTTGGACGATGAATATCAGTCCGCCATCTGGCATGCAATAGAACAGGAAGCAGCAAAGCGTAGGATGGGTACCATATCCTTTATTGGATCCCGTCTTGGTTCGCCTATTGCCAGCGAAGCTTCTTCCAACCTCGCCTATCATCTTGCCTCTGAGCAGACCATTGATGGCCTGATCATTGTTGCCTCTTCACTCGCATCGTATTTCACCACCATGGACCTTAATAAGTTCTTTGCTCCATGGTCCTCACTCCCCAGGGTATCGATAGGTATGCACATGCAGGGTATGAGTGACATTACTGCAGAAGGTGAAGAGAGCATGCGTGCTTTAGTAGACCACTTGGTGACAGTTCATCACAGACGCCGGTTCGCTATTATTACAGGGCCGAAGACCCATGAGGAGTCAGTCAAGAGACTTCAGGCATGTAGACAGGCACTTGAAGATAATGCCATCACTATTGACGAGAAACTGGTAAGGTCGGGAACATTTACCGATGAATCAGGAAGTGAGGTAGTACGATACTTCATGGAAGCGGAATGCTCTTTTGATGCCCTTATATGCCTTAATGACCGGATGGCATTTGGAGCCATGCAAGAACTCTCGAAATGGAACATTCGTGTACCAGATGATGTATCCCTTATTGGATTTGATGGAATTGATCCCTCTCGTTACAGCATCCCCCCATTAACTACCGTAGTACAACCATTGCATGAGATGGGAGTTATTGCCGTGGATATCCTCGATAGGATCATGGCAGGGGGGGGAGGAAGAACATATTTCCCTGCCTTGTTCGCCGGTGATCAGGGAGTCCTGCGGCTGCAATCCGCATGTGCACTTTACCCCTGGGCTTCATGAGATGCCGAGCTATGCAACCCCAGCTGAGCGCTTGGCAGTAAAAGACTTGATCCTGCTTGTCCAGCGCGGTGACTACCACCAGATGATAGCACGCCTCAACCGTGCACTGGATGACACTGCATCAGAGAGCGGTTCTCTTCACCGGTGGAATGAGTATCTCTCGGTAGTGGAATATAAATCACGCAACCAGAGCACGCTCAGTGCCAAGACACTCGCGATGCTCATGGGGGCGGCCCGTGCATTGACAGGTGATAAAATTGGGCGGTTTCAGGCAGCAAAACGTGTGGCGGCAGAAAACTCGTTTGAAACCCTACGAAAGGTGAGCGCCATGCTCAGTGGTACCTTCGAGATGGGTGAGCTGATTACCAATTTGAAACATGGGTTGCAGCTATTTGGAATTGACCGTGGATATCTGGTGAGATTCCTGAACCATAACCGAAAAGCTCGGCTTATGATGACCGTCCAACAAGAAGTACTCCCCTTGTCGGCCTTTTCAATGGACTTTCCTGCCCAGCAGATTCTTCCTCCAAGCTTAACTTGCGAGTGGAGATCTCAGCGTTGGTCCTGTTGCCCTTGGTATATCTTGATGAACCACTTGGTTATTTTCTGGTCCCCTTTGGTACTGTTCGTCCTGCACTCTATGATGTATTGCAAGAACAGATTTCCAGTAACCTGAAAGGATCCCTGCTTCTCCAACAGATTAGGGAACATGAGAAAAACCTTGAGGAGCAGGTTGCCTTGCGTACAAGGGACCTCTCCCAGGAGATCAAACGGAGAACCGAACTGGAGCAGGAAGTCATGGAGATTTCCACCAGGACAATGGAACGCATCGGCCAAGAGTTACACGATGACCTATGCCAATATCTTCTTGGCATCTCCTTGCTTGCCTCATCAGCAAGACAACAGCTTGAGAACAACCAGGAACCACAGAAGGAGAGTCTTGGGAAAATCAGCGAGCACCTCAGTGAGGCAATTGCAAAGATTAAGACCATCAGCCGCGGGCTGATGCCCATGGAGTTGGAACCCCATAGCTTTTTGGAACGTCTGGAGGCCTTGGTAGGTGACAACCTACGATTGGTAGCAATCGACATCGATGTAAATGTGGACCCTGGATTTTCCATACCGGACAGGACCCGGGAACTGAATATATTTAGGATTGTCCAAGAGGCATTGACCAATGCCATAAAACACTCAAAAGCAAAGCATATTGAAATATCCTCAGCGAAAAAGATTGATCCCCAGGGAATGAGTGTCCTCTCCCTGGAGGTTCGTGACGATGGAACCGGACTCCCCGAACACATTCAGGGGGGGGAGGGGCTTGGCCTGAGGATCATGCAGAATAGAGCTGCTATGGCTGATGCAAAGCTCTCTCTCGAAAGTGATAACGAAGGAACCACGGTGCAGATTGAATTCAAGGAGTAGGGAATGCCCAATATAGTTCGATTTCTGATTGTAGATGACCACCCACTTTTCCGCCAAGGTTTGGTGAGCGTCATAGAGAATGTGCGAACCTATCAGGTACAAGCTCAGGCAACCACCATCGCCGAAGCACTTTCCCTACTGGATAAGACAGAGGTGGATGTTGCCCTTGTCGATATCTCTCTACAACAAGAGAACGGATTGGAGTTGGTGAAAACCCTCAAGGCAAGCAAGCCTGAGGTGCTTTCCATTGTTGTCTCCATGTATGATGAGCTTATATACGCTTCCAGTGCACTTAAAGCAGGTGCACGGGGCTACGTAATGAAACAGGAAGCAGCCTCATCACTCCTGAAAGCCATCTCCACGGTGCTTAAGGGCAAGGTCTATCTCTCAGATGATATGCGTGAGCGTATGTTGGACACCATGCTTCTGCAGGAGTCCACACAGGAGAGTGACCCGTGGAGTTGCTCAGTCTTAGAGAGATGGAAGTGCTTCGATTGCTCGGGCAGGGGTGCGGTGTGTCTGAAATAGGGAAGACGCTCAATCTCTCTGTAAAGACGATTAACGTCTACAGGGACAATATACGGCATAAGCTCTCCATCAGTGACGCAGGAACACTGCGTAAATTTGCTATCAAATGGGTGAAAAGCAACGAAATGTAGGTAGTATAGGACATTTGTCCTACCCATTTTCAAGGCAAAAGCCCAGTGGCGTTCCCCATAGTGTTCACATAGCATTGTGATTGTAGGGGTCCCTATTCAGTACAGGCGTTGTACGAATACTAGGGGAAATCTATGCAAGTCTCATTTGTATGTCAGTTTGACATAGAGTTAAGTAAGGAGGAATCTGTATGAAACGGAACATGCGTATTGTAGTCAGTCTGTTACTGATTTGTTGCATGAGTCTCTCACTGTTTGCAGCCGGCCAGGCAGAAGCAGCGAAACCAGCTCGTAAGGTGATCAACCTGTGGAGCTTCACTGATGAAGTCCCCAAAATGTTGGAGAAGTACAAAGAACTGAATCCTGATTTCGATTATGAGATCAACACCACCATTATCGCTACCACCGATGGTGCGTATCAACCAGCACTTGACCAGGCATTGGCAAGTAGTGGTGAGAATGCTCCCGACATCTATTGTGCTGAGTCTGCATTCGTGCTCAAGTACACTCAGGGCGACGCATCTCACTTTGCAGCTCCCTACAAGGATCTGGGAATTGATGTAAACGCAAAGCTCAAGGAAGCTGACATTGCCCAGTACACCGTTGACATTGGCACCAATCCTGACGGTGAACTCGTTGGACTTGGTTACCAAGCTACTGGTGGTGCATTCATCTACCGCCGATCTATTGCTAAGGACGTCTGGGGAACTGATGATCCTTCAGTAATTACCTCTAAAGTCGGTCCCGGTTGGGACAAGTTCTTCAAGGCAGCAGAAGACCTGAAGAAGAAAGGATACGGAATCATCAGCGGTGATGGAGACATCTGGCATGCAATCGAAGGCAGCAGCGAGAAGGGCTGGATTGTAGACGACAAGCTCTATATCGATCCCGATCGTGAAGCATTCCTTGATGTTGCAAAGATGCTGATTGACAAGGACTACCACAATGATACCCGTGACTGGACCGATGCATGGTTCGCTGACATGAAAGACGCCGGCGACAAGCAGATCTTCGGTTTCTTTGGCCCGGCATGGTTGATCAACTACGTCATGGCTGGTAACAGCGGTGGTTCAGCACCTGGTGAAGGAACCTATGGGGATTGGGCAGTTTGTGAACCTCCTGTTGGCTTCTTCTGGGGTGGCACATGGTACTTGCAAACGACAAGAGCCCTGTCAAGGACGCAGTTGGTGAGATCATCGAGTGGATTACCCTCGACAGTTCCAACACCGGTCTGCAGTACTACTGGGCCAACGGTACACTCAATGGTCCTGGTGGAACCAAGGATACCGTTGCTTCCGGGACGGTCATGAGCAAGAGTGACGGAACCTTGCCCTTCCTCGGTGGACAGGATATGTTCGACGTATTCGTTCCCGCTGGCAAGTTTGCTACCGGTAAGAACAAGACCCAGTATGATGAGACCATCAACATGTACTGGCGTGACCAGGTCCGCGAATACAGCTACGGAAACAAGACCCGCAGCCAGGCAATTGCAGACTTCAAACAGCAGGTTGCTGACAACCTCGCAATTGACGTTGATTAATGGATCAATGATTGCCAGGTGTGGGTAACCCCTGCACCTGGCTTGTTTTGCTCCAAGCATCGCAGGGAAGATATCGGTCGGTGCACAGTGAATTTTTCTGGAGGACTTGCTCATGCGCAAAAAAAACAACATCAGCTATGCTAAGTACGGATATCTATTTTCCATTCCTTTCGTGCTTGCCTTTCTTATTTTTTTTAATCTGTACCCGACGATATATACTGTTGTTATTGGGTTTACCGACCTCAGGGGACTGGGTCGAACTACCTTCAAGTTCTTGGAAGATCCGTTCCAGAATTACAAAAGTATTTTAAACAACGCGACCTTCTTAAGGTCACTGCAAACTACGTTCATTATTTGGATTTTCAACTTTATTCCCCAGGTTCTCTTGGCACTGTTGTTGACCGCATGGTTTACCAATAGACGGCTGAAAGTGAAGGCGCAAGGCCTTTTCAAGGTATTGATATATATGCCGAATATCATTACCGCAGCGACCATTGCAATCCTGTTCAACTCCCTTACCGGCTATCCCAAGGGACCGATCAATGACTTATTGATGAAACTAGGTATTTTGGATGCACCATCGAATTTCCACTTGCAGAGTGGAACTGCCCGAGGTGTTGTGTCTTTCATTCAGTTCTGGATGTGGTATGGGCACTCCATGATCATCCTGATAGCAGGGGTTCTGGGTATTAACCCGACGTTGTTCGAAGCAGCCGAGGTGGATGGGGCAACTCCTGCACAGATTTTCTTCAGGATAACCTTGCCCAGACTAAAAACAATCTTGCTGTATGTTCTGGTTACCGGTCTTATCGGTGGAATCCAGATGTTCGATATCCCGCGGCTCTTCCTCTGGGGAGGTCCGGACAATGCAACACTTACCTCAAGTGTTTTCATCTACAACCAAGCCTTCGCTGGAAGCTATTTGTACAACCGCGCATCAGCTGCGAGTATGATAGTTTTCATCATCATCCTGGTTCTCTCAGGCATCATGTTTTACTCCATGCGTGACAGGGCTGAGATCAAGCTCAAGAAATTTGAAAAGGACAGGCTGAAGGAAGAAAAGAGGATGGGGGCAGTACGATGAGAGGAATGAGAGCAACAACCAACCTGAAAAAAAAGACAGGAATTTATATTGTATGTATTTTCTTGGCAATCTTGAGCATATTCCCTTTCTGGGTCATGTTCATGAACGCAACGCGCAGTACTTTCGAGATACAGCAGAGTTCCATTGGTCTGATTCCTTCCAAGTACTTGATGAGTAACTGGCAGATTCTCCAAGGCAAGACCTTTGACCCTATCGTAGGTTTTATAAACTCCATGCTCATCAGCACGGGGGCAACCCTTGCTGCTGTGTATTTCTCATCACTGACAGCCTATGCCCTGGTAGCCTACAGCTGGAAACTGCGTCAGCCATTTTTTACCTTCATCATGGCAGTTATGATGATTCCGACCCAGGTCAGTGGCATTGGATTTTATCAGTTCATGTATAGCATCGGATGGACCAACAGCCTCTGGCCGTTGATCATCCCAGCGACAGCTACACCTGCCATGGTGTTCTTTATGCGGCAATACCTGATGGCTTCACTCTCTTTGGATATAGTTGACTCGGCAAGGATTGATGGTTCGAGAGAATTCAATACTTTCAATAAGATCATCATTCCCATCATGAAGCCGGCTATGGCTACGCAGGCAATCTTTACCTTTGTGTTTCACTGGAACCGTTTGTTCGAACCCTTGATTCTGCTTACCGATGGAAAAAAGTACACCATGCCCATCATGGTCAGTCTGCTCAGGGGAGATATCTACAAGACAGAGTACGGCGCAGTCTACCTTGGGTTATCGATGACCGTACTGCCCTTGTTCATAGTCTACTTCTCACTCTCAAAGCATATCATTGCTGGAGTTGCACTTGGGGCACTGAAAGAGTAGTCAGTCTTGGGGTATATGGATACTGAAATAAGGAGTTGATGACACTATGCAGCAGAATAAGGAACGTGCCTTGGAACTGCTCAGGAAGATGAGTATCGAAGAAAAAGTCTCCCAGCTGGTTTCTGCATGGCTTGAAATAGGAATAGATGGATCGTTGCACGTACGTGAGTACGGGCAGGCTGAAATGCGTAGTGAAGACATCAAGGCTGAAGTTCTTGGGAAAGGCATTGGTCAACTCACCCGTCCCTATGGAACGATGGCAAATGATCCAGTACAGCAGGCAAAAGCGATCAACGAGCTGCAACGGTATCTCCTCAAGGAAACCCGATTGGGAATTCCGGCTCTTCTTCATGAGGAATGCCTGACCGGTGCCATGGTAAAGGGAGCAACGATTTTTCCCTCAGCCTTAAACTATGGTAGTACCTGGGACCCTTCATTGGTAGGCAGTGTAGGAAAAGCAATTGGGGATGAACTCAGAAGTCTTGGGGTACACCAGGGCCTTGCCCCTGTCTTGGATGTTGCTCGCGATGCCCGTTGGGGACGTCTCGAGGAAACATACGGGGAGGATCCTTACCTGTGCGGTGTTATGGGTATTGCCTATGTTCAGGGTCTGCAAGGAGAGAACCGTAGTCCGATTGCCACGTTGAAACACTTTGTTGGACACTCCGCCAGTGAGGGTGGAAGAAACCACGCTCCCGTTCATATTGGTCCCTCCGAACTGCAAAATACTTTTGCGCTTCCCTTTGAGATGGTGGTTCGTCATGCACATCCCGGTTCAGTGATGCCGGCTTATCATGATATTGATGGGGTACCTTGTACCAGCAATCGTTCCTTGGTAACTGACTTGCTTAAACAGCGATGGGGTTTCGATGGATTGGTGGTTGCTGATTACGAGGCAGTCGTCCAATTGCTCCATGACCATCGCGTTGCAAATGATATGGCTGAAGCCGCCGCTTTAGCTTTCAACGCTGGTATGGATATTGAGTTGCCTGGCTACACGGTTTTCAAGGAAGGGTTGATTGAAGCCCTGTATCGTGGACTGATTTCCAATGAAGCGCTCGATGAGGCGGTGTTGAGGGTCTTGGAAGAGAAGTTCAACCAAGGGGTGTTCGAGCATCCATTTATCAGGGAAGAGGCAATTGAACTGGGTACGGATAAGAGTCATGCCCTCGCTGTCGAGGTGGCTGAAAAGTCTCTTGTCTTGCTCAAGAATGATGGAACGCTTCCCCTGAAGAAAGCCGGCTCAGTTGCTTGATCGGACCGCTTGCAGATCATCCCTATGCGATGTTCGGTGGATACTCGACCCCGATTCATCTTCAGGGATCCCATGGACCTGATGAGACAGTGCCTCCACAGGCAAAGACCATTCGCAGTGCTCTCTCTGAGGTTCTAGGCGACATTTCCCTAACATTCGAGCAGGGTGCATGCTCTACGAAAGCAAGGTGGAGAAAGCCATCTTCTTCCCTGGGGATGTTCCAGACGATGGAGAGGGAACTCATGAGCTTAGCGGTGATACCCAGGGAATAGAGAAAGCGGTAGCCGCTGCTTCCTCCTCAGATGTAACGGTTATCGTAGTTGGTGATATTGCCGGCCTGTTCCGCCAAGGAACGGTTGGGGAGGGTTCTGATGCTGATAGCCTGAAGCTGCCTGGAGTGCAAGAAGAACTTCTGGAGGCTGTCTTGGCGACAGGAAAACCAGTGGTGGTTGTTCTGGTGAGCGGAAGACCGTACACCATACACCCTGCAGTGAATCAGGCCAGTGCCATTCTTGCTGCTTGGCTTCCAGGTGAAGGCGGAGGGGAAGCAATTGCACGTACCTTGGTAGGATTGAACAATCCAAGTGGGAAAACGACACTCTCATTTCCCAAGTGTGCTGGTTCCATGCCGTACGCTTACAACCACTTCAAGAAGGCAGGAGGATTGAAGATCCAACCACAGTTTGGAGCCTTGTATCCCTTCGGGCATGGATTGAGTTACACCACCTTCAGCTGGGATGATTTCCAGGTGGAAAACCCAATGATTCAGGGCGATGAAGAGTTCCGTTTCTCCCTTTCACTGAGAAACGACGGGACCTGTAGTGGTGATGAGGTCGTGCAGGTCTATGTGCAGGACAAGGTTGCCTCCATTGTTCGCCCTGTGAAAGAGTTGAAAGCCTTCAGCCGTGTTTCATTGCAGCCCGGAGAGTGTAAACGTATTTCCTTTACGTTGCCTGCAGATATGCTCTCCTTTGTTGGCAGTGATGCGAGAAGAGTCCTTGAAAGTGGGGCTTTCTTGCTCCTTGTCGGAAAGAGCAGTGAAGATATTGTTTTCAGTGAGGAGATAGCTGTCCTCGGGAAATCGAAAGTTTTCCCCAAGGATTGGCGATGTCTCTCTTCTGTTTCTGTCTCAGATTGTACGTAGTTTCTTTTACCTCCACGTTCGGCAACGTACTTGGTCATCCCTGCGGCCGGGTACGTTGCCACTTTTCTTTTCCAGGTGGATGTAACCTTGCATTTCTCGTCCATTGGACTATCATTACATATGAGGTGCCATGATGAACATGATGAGAGACGCCCAATATGCAGGTTCCTGGTATCCAAAGGATCCAGAAATATTGCGGCTCATGGTGACAGAGTCGATAGAAGAGAGCAAGAAGCGGAAAACCTATCAGCGGGGTCCCTATAAATTCGCGGTTCTCCCTCATGCAGGGTTGTTCTACTCAAGCAGTGGTATAGCCCCTTTTTTCTCTGACGGTCTTGGATCGATTGAGCGTATTCTGGTTATCAGCCCCAGCCATTATGCTACGCTTCCCCCCAATAGCATTGTCAGTGCACCTTTCTCAGGATATAGAACACCCCTGGGTGATTTGGAGGCATTCAATCTGGGAAGTGCAAAGCGGGAGTGGTTCTCTGCCATACAGAGTGAACATGCCCTGGAGATGGTCCTTCCATTCATTGCTGCGCAAGATAGCCCTGTGAAAGTGGCACTTGCCATGATCTCTCACTTCACTGATGCTGAGGCAATCGAACAGCTTGCCGGTCAGTTGATGAGCGAGCTTGGCATTGAGCAGCTTGAAACCGGGGGAACCGCGATTATTGCAAGCAGTGACTTTACCCACTATGGACCTCGATTCGGGTACACTCCCTACGGAAACAGGGCAGAGGGTAAGGTGAAGGAAGATGATTTAAGCTTGGCTCATCTGCTCAGTGAGGGAAGGGTTTCTGAGGCTCTTGCCTTTTGTACTGCGAAACATTCAACCGTATGCGGGTACGCTTCTGCCTTATTGGTCTCATATATTGCCCAACGCTTGCACTGTAAAGGGTGGGTAGCCGACTACTACACCTCCCAGGATGTTTCCTCGTCAAATGATGCGAATTTTGTCGCCTATTCAACGATTCTTTGGAGGTAGGAAATGAACCGTGTTGACCAGCAGACTCTCTTGGCCCTTGCCAGGGAGGCAATAACAGGTACACTCACCCACTCTGATACGCCGATCTATGACAGGCTGAAGAGGGAAGACCGTCCCCCCCCTTTTTTTTCCCATGAGGCAGGGTGTTTTGTCACGATTCATACAAAAGAAGGTGCTCTACGCGGCTGTATCGGCAACCTCTGGGGTAGGGGCCCCTCTATCAGGAGGTACCAAAACTGGCTAGGGAGTCTGCCTTCAGTGATCCTCGGTTTCGACCCTTAGAGTAGAAGAATTACAGCAGGTGGTGCTCGAGATATCCCTGCTTTCAAAGATGCAATCCATAGATGACTGGAAACAGATCAGGCTTGGAATTGATGGTGTTCTCCTAAGTCATGGATACCATCGCTCAGTATTTCTTCCCCAAGTGGCAACCGAGCAAGGATGGGACCTAACGACCATGCTCAGCCAGCTTTCAAGGAAGGCTGGCCTTGAAAGCGATGCCTATACAGACGGGGCCTGTCGATTTGAGGTGTTCCATGCCGAAGTGTTTAAAGAGGACCCATCGTGAGTGAAACAGACTACCTTGTTTGTGATTACTGTTACCGTCACTGCCGACTGAAGGATGGAGAAGTTGGTTTTTTGTGGGGTGAGGGAACGTTCAGGAGATATTCTTTTTTACCCATAATTATGGGGGGGGTCTGGTTTCAAGTGCCATAGACCCAGTAGAGAAGAAGCCTCTCTACCACTTCTTGCCGGGGACCAATACACTCTCCATTGCAATGTTTGGATGCAACCTGATTTGCAGCTTCTGCCAGAACTATGCGATCAGCCAGAAAGCGTGGGAGGTAGAAGCCCAGAGGACTTATTTCACAGCCATGGAAGTGGTTTGCCTTGCACTGGATAACCGCTGTCCTTCCATTAGTTTTACCTATAGTGAGCCCTTGGTTTGGCAGGATTATATGATCCAGGTGGCGATCCTTGCAAAACAAGAAGGGCTTAAAACCATTATGGTCACCAATGGCACATTCAGTGAAGAGGCCTTGAATCGGATCAGCCATACATTGATGCATTCAATATTGACAACAAGGGAGATGAAGCATTCTACCATGATCACTGTGGAGGAAGCTCTCGTCCAGTGTGGAAGGCAATCGAACAGATTGCTCCAAGCAAAGCGCATTTGGAAGTTACCACAATGGTAATGGAAGGGGTGCATACGAGCGAAATGATTTCCACCATTGGAGGGCATCTTTTCTCTGCAGGCGTACAGGTCTGGCATCTGAGTCGATACTTTCCTCGCTACAAGGAACAGAAGACGGAGACCAGGGAGCATTATTTGCAAGAGATGGTCAAGGTCGCCCAAGATTCCAAGGTTCCTTTTGTCTACCCAGGAAACTCTTCCTTGGACCAGAATACCTACTGCCCACATTGCAAGACCTCTTTGGTGCGCCGCTCCTGGGTATTCCGTGAGAGTATTATTAACCACTCACACTGCCCTGAATGTGGGCGTCATATCTACGGTACCTGGTCATAGCTTCTTGCAATCGGAAACATAGAACGGTACTATTACCCCTATGGAAACAACAACTACTACTCAGTATGTAAAGCGTGCCTACGCTTTCAGGGAAAAAAAAGGCTACAACTGCGCACAAGCGGTTGCCTGTAGCTTTGCCGATGTCGTGGGAATGGACGAGAAGAACCTATTTATCATAAGTGAAGCCTTTGGCGGTGGTATGGGTGGCCATAAGGCAACCTGTGGAGCGGTCAGTGGGGCGGTCCTTGTTATTAGTTTGCTTACCAGTGGTGGCAGTGTGGAAGCTGCAACAAAACAGACTTCCTATGCATATGCGGGTGAGATAGTAGACGGTTTCTTGGCGCAGAATGGCTCGCTTGTCTGTAGCGAGCTCAGGGGAGATGACTCTGGTATTGTGTTGCGAACTTGTGACCTTTGTGTTGAGGATGCTGTAGTTTTGTTGCATAAACTGTTGCAAAAGACTGGGAAAATCTCTTAATACCAGCACATATAACCCTAATACATAAGACATAAGTGTAATAATGTATGTATTTTGTTGCATAGGTATTGCATAAGCGCAACATTTTCGCTATGGTACGCCTATGCAAACAACCCAGAAAAACCGTGTGGCTGTGCTGCTAGGCAGCGAACATGATGCACCGTTGGTCGAAGGGACCTTTACGGTCTTGCAAGAGCTGGATATTCCCTTTGAGGCACATATTCTCTCAGCTCACAGAAGCAGTGAAGCTACCATCCAATTTGCTGAAAAAGCAGCCGGAGAGGGATATGCCGTACTTATAGCAGCGGCAGGAAAAGCAGCTCACCTTGCAGGGGTTCTGGCAAGTAGAAGCCTACTTCCCGTAATTGGAATCCCTCTTTCAGCTTCACTGGATGGAATGGATGCACTGCTCTCCACTGTACAGATGCCTACTGGGTATCCAGTAGCGACAGTAGCAATCGATGGAGCGGCCAATGCAGCACTGCTTGCCGCCCAAATTCTGGCCCTTGGCGATGAGGCCCTTGCTTTTCGCATACAAGAGCGCAGAAGAGAGATGGCCGAAAAGGTTGCCCAAGCTGATGAGCGTTTTCATAGGAGCTTTACCCCTAGCCGGTAAGGCTCTTTTTTTTAATGACAAGAGAGGATACAGATGCAAAAGCGAACCATGCTCTACGAAGGGAAGGCGAAGCGGGTGTATGAGACTGATGACAAGGATTTGTATATCGTCTCCTACAAGGATGATGCCACGGCGTTCAATGGAAAGAAGCGAGGCTCGATACTTGGCAAGGGGGCGATCAACAACAAGGTCACCAATCATATGATGCAGCTCTTGGAAGGGAAGGGCATTACGACTCACTTTGTCGAACAACTCAGCGACACCGATACCTTGGTAAAGGCGGTAACGATTATACCTCTGGAGGTAATCGTTCGTAATATTGCGGCCGGTTCACTCTCCGCCCGTCTAGGCTTGGAGGAGGGGGTGCATCTTGCAACTCCTGTGTTGGAGTTCTGCTACAAGCGTGACGATCTTGATGACCCCATGGTGAACTCCTATCATATAAAGGCGCTCTCTCTGGCAACAGATGAACAGGTGCAGCTGATTACCAACTATGCATTACGAATCAATGAGATTTTGTGTTCCTACCTTGAAGACCTGGGTATTACCTTGGTCGATTTCAAGTTGGAGTTCGGGATGACCTCTAGTGGACAGCTTCTCCTCAGCGATGAGATTTCCCCCGATACCTGTAGGTTCTGGGATACAAAAAAAACCAATAAAAAGTTGGACAAGGACCGCTTCAGAAGGGACCTTGGGGATGTGGAAGCAGCGTATCAGGAAATATTATCACGACTGATGGGAGATGCCTGATGAGTTCCCTCAATGAGGCTTGTGGTGTGTTTGGTATTTTCAGCCCCGCCTCGGTTGCCGTCAACCAGGCCTGTTTCAAAGGTCTGTATGCACTGCAGCACCGTGGCCAGGAGGGGTGTGGGATTGCTTTCAACAGTGATGGCATATTGAGTGTCATCAAGGATGTGGGATTGGTTGCCGATGTGTTTGAACATCCCCCTGAGCTCCCATCCGGTACTTCAAAGATGGCCATTGCCCATACCCGCTATGGGACAAGTGGTGAGAGAAGCCCAGAGAATGTCCAGCCAATGATTTTTCATCATATGATGGGAAGTCTTGCCTTGGCACACAATGGGAACCTGGTCAATGACCAAGAACTTCGTAGTACCTTGGAGCTGAAAGGTTCGCTCTTTCACTCCTCAAGCGATACAGAAGTGTTTGCCCATATCCTCACCAGTCACCGCTTGGAATCCCAGAGCTTGGAAGAGGCACTGTCCAAGACCATGGATGAGGTGAAGGGGGCATACTCCCTCCTGGTGATGAGCGAAGACTCTCTCATTGCCGTGAGGGATCCCAATGGGTTTCGTCCCCTATGCCTTGGCCTACTTGAAGATGGATATGTGTTTGCCAGCGAAAGTTGTGCGCTTGATGCTGTTGGGGCTCAGTTCCTTCGGGATGTTGAGCCTGGGGAAATCTGCATCATTGACGGGAAGGATGGCACGATTCATTCCAACAAAGAGCATTGCAAAAGTGTGAGCACCAGTCTCTGCGTTTTTTTTGAGCTCATCTATTTTGCACGTCCCGATAGCGTTATAGATACCATCAGTGTCCATGAGGCCAGGATTCGCAGCGGTGCATTTCTTGCCCTGGAGCATCCATCCCAGGCAGATGTGGTCATAGGAGTTCCTGACAGTGGAATTGATGCTGCTATCGGGTATTCCAGGCAGTCAGGAATACCCTATGGCATTGGGTTTATCAAGAACAAGTACATCGGAAGGACATTCATCCAACCGAAGCAGGGAGAGAGGGAGAGTACGGTACGTATTAAACTCAATCCGATCAGTTCCACCGTCCGTGGGAAACGAGTGGTCCTGATTGATGACTCCATCGTAAGGGGAACTACAAGCAAGCGGATTGTCCGATTGCTTAGGGAAGCAGGTGCAAAAGAGGTTCATTTGCGTTCTTCGGCCCCTCCCTTCCTGTTCCCTTGCTATTACGGAACCGACATCGACTCAAAGAAAGACCTCTTTGCCTGTAATCATGACCACCAGTCCATGGAGGCAATCCTTGGAGTCGACTCACTTGGCTTCCTTACTACGGATCAAGTGATAAAGCTTTCAGATCATCCGGGTATAGGTTTTTGCCGAGCATGTTTTACCGGTGAATACCCCTGTCCGAAAGAGTTATAGGAGCAAGGTATGCATACACAGAGGTACGCTGAAGCTGGAGTGGATGTGAGGCGGGGCTACAAAGCAGTTGAATTGATGAAAAAAGCATGTTGCCTCCACCATGATAAACGGGGTGCGTTCAGATCTTGGGGGGGGTTCTCTGGTCTTTTTGAGCTGGATCTTGAGGATACTCCCCATCCTGTTCTGGTGTGTGGAACCGACGGGGTGGGTACAAAGCTCAAGATAGCTTTTGCCTTGGACCGCCACGATTCGGTAGGCATCGATTGTGTTGCCATGTGTGTCAATGATGTCATCTGCTGTGGGGCAAAGCCGCGTCTTTTCCTCGATTACATTGCCTTGGGCCTTCTTGCTCCACTGAAAGTGGAACAAATTGTTAAAGGGGTTTCCAAAGGGTGCCGTCAGGCTGGATGTGCCTCATAGGGGGGGGAGAGACGGCTGAGATGCCGGGTTTCTACCAGGAAGGAGAGTATGATCTGGCAGGATTCTGTGTAGCTGTGGCTGAAAAGGAAAGAATCTTCGACCCTACCTCTATCAAGAGCGGGGACTACCTTCTTGCGCTGCCTTCCAGCGGGGTTCACTCCAATGGATTTTCCCTCATCAGGCAGGTCTTTGATCTGGATAGGGACCCATCCTTGCTTTTTTTCATTGGTATGAGGAACTAGGTTGTACTCTGGGAGAAGAGTTGCTCACCCCAACGCGTATCTATGTTTCCCAGGTGCTGGAACTTGCCAAAGAGATTACCATCAAGGGTGCGAGCCACATTACCGGTGGGGGCTTTTATGAAAATATCCCAGGATGCTCCCTTCTGGACTAGGGGCCGCGATCAATGGGGAATCGATCAAGAAGAAACCGATTTTCAGCCTTATCCAGAATACAGGATTGATCCGGGAGGATGATATGTATGCAACATTCAACATGGGCGTGGGGATGGTTCTTGCCATCAATAGGGAAGATTCCGAGAGAGCTCTTTCCCTCATCCTGATTCGTGGGTCCTTGGAGAGGTGACAGATACAGCTAAGGTGGTGATTGCATGATCCGCGTTGCTGTGCTGGCAAGCGGGAGTGGGACCAACCTTCAAGCAATGCTCGATGCTGCTGATTCCGGCATGCTCAGCCATGGCTCGATTGTCTTGGTAGTCAGTGACAAGAGCGATGCCCAAGCATTGAGTCGTGCTGAAAAGAAGGGAATTCCTGCTATTGCCCTTGACAAAAAACAACTCAAGACGGCACGGTTTGAGACAGAACTTCTGGCTTTGCTTGGTACATACCACATAGATTTGGTGGTGTTGGCCGGTTTTTTTGACAATCCTTGGAGGCAATGTTGTAAGGCAGTACCCTGAGAGGATTCTCAATATCCACCCCTCCCTTATACCCAGTTTCTGTGGAAAAGGGTATTATGGCAGGCGTGTACATGAGGCGGCCCTGGAACGTGGAGTTAAGCTCAGCGGGGCAACTGTACACATAGTCAGCGAAGAAGCGGATGCCGGCCCTATTCTCGCACAGCGCTCTCTAGTGGTGCTGGATGACGACACACCGGATACTCTGGCGAAGCGGATTCTGGAGACAATTGAGTGGAAATTGCTCCCTGAAACCGTGGAGCACTATTGTCAGATATTGGAGCAGAGAATGGATTTGAAGACAGCACTGCAATCACAGCGATATCCCGGAAGGGGGATCCTCTGTGGATTGAACAATGAAGGTAAGAGCATAGTTGCCTACTTCATCACCGCCCGTAGCGAACACAGCAAGAACCGTCGATTGGTTGCAAATTCTGGAACCGTCAGAACAGAGGCCATTGATGAGCGTTTACTCAAGGACCCTTCCTTGATCATCTACCGTGCAATGGACTCGTATGAAAAAACAGCTTGTAGTCGCCAACGGAGACCAGAGTGATACAATCCTCTCCTTTCTTGCTGAAGGCAAGGGAATGGAAGAAGCATTGGGGAGCCGTACCTATGAACCCGATGCCCCAAACTATACCAGCCGTATCAGCGGCCTGGTGGATATTTCCCTTGGAGGCGCGTACGCCCTCTCCATCCTGAGAAGGAAGAAGGGGGAGTGTGAGAGGGCTCTGTTTCCGTACCCAGAACCAAGAAAAGGGGAGGGGCATCTTATTCACACCTATGAAGGGGATGGTGATCCGCTTCCTCCCTTTGCAGGAAAGCCGAAACAGGTGAGCTTGAAGGGCTCTGGAGGTGTGATCGCAAAGCAGATTTGGGAAAACCTGGATGAAGCGTATCGTGTGGCACTCTGTGTGCGGGAGACTGATCTTTCAGTCGGATCATTTGAGTTGTTTGTGATCAATGCAGAGAATGGGAGGTAGATGGTGGATCATTTGGATTTGAAGTATGGATGCAACCCCAACCAAGGGCAGGCTCGTATAAGTATGGAAGTGGGGGGATCTCCCCTTGCAGGTGCTGTGCGGTAGCCCAGGATATATCAACCTATTGGATGCGCTTAATGGATGGCAACTGGTCAGCCAGCTCGCCATGGCAACCGGACTCAGTGCAGCCGCCTCGTTCAAACATGTCAGTCCAGCAGGGGTGGCTGTCTCTCTTGCGTTGAATGAAACGGAACGCAGGATGTACTTCATCGGTGAGAATGAGGATCTTTCTCCTCTTGCCACTGCCTACGTGCGTGCCGTGGTGCTGACCGTATGTCTTCCTTCGGGGATTTTATCAGTCTCAGCGACCGCTGTGATGTGCAAACAGCAAAGATCATCAAGCGGGAGGTCTCTGACGGAGTCATTGCTCCTTCCTATGACCCTGAAGCGCTTGCCTTGTTGCAGAAAAAAGAAAGGAGGCAAATATGTTGTATTGCAAATCGATCCCACATTTGAACCTCCTGTGCTCGAGAAGAGAAGCGTCTATGGAATAACCTTCACGCAAGAGCGGAATACGGCAGTATTGGATGCATCAGTCTTGGAACCGATTGTTACAAAGAGGAAGGACCTGAGTGAAGAAGCCCGCCTTGACCTACTCGTTGCACTCAATGCGCTGAAGTATACACAATCGAATTCTGTGTGTTTTGCAAAACGTGGACAGACTATCGGGGTGGGAGCAGGACAACAATCCAGGATCCATTGTACCCGTCTGGCAGGGGAAAAGGCTGATGCCTGGCACCTGCGACAGGCAAGGCAAGTACTTGAGCTTCCTTTCCTTCCCACCTTAAGCCGGAATGAGAAGGATAATGCAGTGGAAGCATATCTGCGCTCTGAAATCCAGGACCCTGGGCTCTATTTCAGTGAGGATGTCCCCCCCCACTCACAACCCAGGATACGCAGGAAATCCTAGCCTCCTGTACTGATGTGAGCCTTGCCAGTGATGCATTTTTCCCCTTTAGGGACAATATCGACCGTGCAGCCCAGAGTGGTGTTTCCTATATCGTGCAAAGTGGAGGTTCCCTGCGTGACGATGCAGTGATCAAGGCATGTGATGAGCATGGAATCCTGATGGTTTGCAATGCAATCCGCCTGTTTCATCACTAAGCGATGCGTATCCTCATCGTCGGTTCAGGTGGCCGTGAACACGCCTTGGTGGAAGTGATAGCAAAAAAAGTACGATGGCAAGTGAGTTGTACTGCATCGGGAATAATGCGGGGATTTCATCCCTTGCGACCATGGTTCCCATCCCGCTCTCCAACCACGCCGGTATTGCCGAATTTGCGCTGCAGCATGCGATTGAGTTTGCAGTCATTGGCCCCGATGAACCATTGGTCGGAGGGCTTGCTGATGTGTTGGAAGCACAAGGCCTCCCTTGCTTTGGTCCGAGTAAGATGGCGAGCAACTTGAGGGGAGTAAATCCTTTGCCAAGGCCTTCATGGTGCGCAATCATATCCCAACTCCTTCCTATCAGGTATTTACCGATATTGTCTTCGCACGTGAGCACCTAGCAGGATGTTCTTTCCCTGTAGTGGTGAAAGCTGATGGTCTTGCCCTTGGTAAAGGGGTAGTCATTGCAGAAACATATGAGGAAGCTGAGCAGGCACTACAGGCAATGATGGTACAGAAAATCTTTGCATCTAGTGGGCAGACAGTGGTGATTGAGGAGTTTGTCAGTGGGCCGGAGGTTTCCCTGCTTGTCTTGAGTGATGGAACTCATGTGAAGCCATTGGTCAGTTGTATGGATCACAAGCGTGCCTATGATGGGGATAAGGGACCAAATACCGGAGGCATGGGGGGGGTTATTGCCCCGAACCCATTCTATACTGAGCAGGTAGCAGCCCAGTGCATGGAAAGCATCGTGCTTCCTACCATAGCTGCACTAAAGAGAGAAGGCAGTCCGTTTGTGGGCTGTCTCTTTTTTGGCCTTATGCTCACCTCTGGGGGGCCTGTGGTTATTGAATACAACTGTCGCTTTGGCGACCCTGAGGCTCAGGTGGCACTTACACTCTTGGAGGGCGATGTGCTGGAGATACTCCTCTCTTGCAGGAACGGGTCTCTCGATCGCGTTCCAGTAGTGAGCAGAAAGGAGTCTGCTTGTTCGGTGACGCTTGCCAGTGGAGGCTATCCAATCAGTTATGAAAAGGGAAAAGCTATTTCCATCAGCAATCTTCCAAAGGGTGCTGCTCTCTTCCATGGGGGGGACCACCTTTGATGAGAGTGGTCATTTGATAAGTGATGGAGGAAGAGTTCTTCATGTAGTGGGGACCGGCGAAACGCTCGCAAAAGCCATAGGTGTAGCATATGCGGCGGTGGATGCAGTTTCCTATGAGGGAAAACAGTATCGGCAGGATATCGGAAAGAGAGCATTACAGGAGGAAGAGCATGGTTCGTCGTGTATACATTACCCGGGGGGGGCGTGAGTTTCGGGGGGGGAGGGAGAGGGCACTGTCTGCTGAGCTTCGTCAGTTTCTTGGCATACGAGATTTGAAAGGGCTGCATATATACTATCGCTACGATGTTGAACATCTGGAGGAATCGGCTTTCAAGACATTGAGCCGCCGTATTCTGATGTTGCCGGGAAGGGATGAGATACTCCAGGAAGTCCCTCCCTCTGATTGGATACTGGCCGTGCAGATGCATGAGGGGCAATTCGATCAAAGAGCAGAGGCCGTGCAACTGTCTTTGCGGCTGCTCCTGCAGGATGAGATGAAGCAAACATCAGATGTGCCACCATCTATAGTTTCGAAGGAACTTTCTCAGAAGAGGAGAAAGGTAAGATTCGAACCTATCTCATCAATCCTGTAGAGGCAAGGGAAGCCTCTCTTCTTCTTCCTCGGCACCTAAGAGCTACTGTAGCGCAACCCCCTTTTCCTCCTGTGCTCCATGATTTCCGTTTCTCCACCAATTATGAAAAGACAAAAAGCTGCCTATCAGCTGGCAATGGATGCAGCAGACCTTGAAGTAGTACGGAACCACTTTCTTGAGGTAGGGAGGGACCCCACGTATACAGAGCTGCGAGTCATCGATACCTATTGGTCGGATCACTGCAGGCATACTACATTCTTAACCCAATTGGATACGCTAACCATCCAGAACCCAGAGATTGCCGCTACCTATGCCTCCTATCTTGAGGCAAGAAGGCAACTGGGAAACGATAAACCGGTGAGTTTGATGGATCTTGCAACGATTGCAGGTAAACTGCTCAGATCACAGGGTAAGTTGGATGCACTTGATCTCTCAGAGGAGATCAACGCTTGTTCGGTGAGGATTGTGGTGGACACCCCTAGTGGGAAAGAACCCTACTTACTGCAGTTCAAGAATGAAACACATAATCACCCAACAGAGATAGAACCCTTCGGTGGGGCGGCTACCTGTATAGGCGGGGCAATTAGAGACCCTCTCTCAGGAAGGGCCTATGTCTACCAAGCCATGAGAATCTCCGGTAGTGCAGATCCGAGAACCCCGCTCTCCCAGACCATGGAAGGGAAACTCCCCCAACGGACGATTGCCCAACGCTCCAGCCAGGGTTACAGCTCCTACGGGAATCAGATAGGTCTGGCAACCAGCCTGGTTGAGGAAGTGTATCATCCCAATTTCATGGCAAAGCATATGGAACTTGGTTTTGTCCTTGGGTGTGTACCCCAACGCTATGTGCGGCGTGAGCGCCCTCTTCCTGGTGACTTGGTTGTATTGGTCGGGGGGGGAAGGACCGGAAGAGATGGTTGTGGGGGGGGAGCCACAGGATCCTCAAAAGAGCACGATTCCCAATCCCTTGAATCCTGTGGTGCTGAAGTACAGAAAGGGAACGCACCAGAGGAGCGGAAGTTGCAGAGGTTGATGCGCAACCCTAAGGCCATCGGGATGATCAAGCGATGTAATGACTTTGGAGCTGGTGGTGTGAGTGTTGCCATCGGTGAGCTTGCTGATGGACTTGTCATTGACTTGGACAAGATTCCTGTAAAATATGAAGGCTTGGATGGGACCGAGCGAGCCATCAGTGAGAGCCAGGAACGTATGGCGATGGTGGTGGAGGAGAAAGATGCAGAGGCGTTCATCCGTCTGGCTGAAGAAGAAAACCTAGAAGCTACGGTAGTGGCTACCGTGACAGAAGCTCCTCACCTCATCATGCTCTACCAAGGACAAAAGCTTGTGGATCTGCAACGAAGCCTATTGGATAGCAATGGGGCAATAAAGCATGCAACTGTTTCAATTCCCTTTACTGCCAGCAACAAGGAAGAAGTTTGTTCCACTTTTAATGCATCAGCTTTCAAGAAGCTCTTGGAAGACTTGAATGTAGCGAGTAAGCAGCCTTTGGCTCAACGATTTGATAGCACCATCGGTTCTACTACTATGCACTTTCCCTTTGGAGGGAAGTACCAAAGGACTCCAGCGCAGTGTGTTGCCTCTACAATCCCCCTGTCTCAAGGGGAATCCTCAACTGTAACGTTGGCTTCCTGGGGGTATGATCCCTACGCAATGAGTGAGGATCCTTATCAAGGTGCATTCTCTTCTGTTCTCCATTCCCTAGCAAAGGTGGTGGCCGCGGGAGGCAGCCTTGAAGAGTCCTACCTCTCCTTCCAGGAGTATTTTGGTAGGGTTGGAGCTGACCCTGAGCGCTGGGGTATTCCCTTCTCTGCACTACTTGGGGCTTACAAGGCGCAAATGCTTTTCTCTGTAGCTGCCATTGGGGGAAAGGACTCCATGAGTGGGACATTCCAGGATATTGATGTTCCTCCTACTTTGGTAAGTTTTGCAGTATCGAAGACGGATACCCACCGGTTGGTTTCTCCTGAGTTTAAACGAGTCGGCTCAAATCTGGTGTTGCTCTCTTGTGATAAGGAAGAGGAACTACCCGCGCTATTTGCAGAACTCAAGCAGTCACAAGCGCTCAGTGCCTATGCCCTTGGCTATGGAGGAATTGCAGAAGCCGTGGCCAAGATGACACTGGGGAATAGAATCGGCTGTGAGCTTACAACAAAGGAAGATTTGCAGAAAAAACGCTATGGTGCCTTCCTGTTGGAACTGGATCCGATGAGCCGGCAGATAGGTACTCCCATCGGTCGTACCATCAAGGCAGAACAAATTCGCTTTCCTGGTTTCTCAGTGGATCTTGCTACTATAGAGCAATGGTTGATTTCTCCACTCTCCTCTGTCTATGGATCGATACATGTACCAAGAGATGAACAGCAGATTCCTACTCTGGACTATGGCAAGCGCTTGGACACCCATTCCCGCTATCCAAAGAAAAAAACCAAAAATTCTACTTCCGGTCTTCGAGGGTACCAACTGTGAATACGATATCGAACGGGCTTGGAAGTATTGTGGAGGGGAACCGGAGATTTTTTGTAATCAATACGATGAGTCCGGATCGGGTAGTCTCAAGCATCAAGCAATTTGCAAAACTTCTATCTGAATCCCAGATTTTGTTTCTCAATGGAGGGTTTTCCGCCAGTGATGAGCCCGACGGGTCTGGCAAGCTGATTGCCACCTTCTTACGTAATGAACTGGTCAAGAAAGAGATCCATGCACTTGTGAGGGATCGAGATGGTTTGGTGGGAGGAATCTGCAATGGATTCCAGGCCCTGCTCCAAGTTGGGTTATTGCCACATGGAGATATCACAGAGCCCCAAAAGGGAGATCCTTTGCTGATCGAGAATATCCAAGGACACCACCTTTCCTCACTGGTTCGCTGCCGGGTCTCATCCGTGCTCTCTCCATGGATGGGAGCCTATCAGGTAGGGGATACCCAGTTGATTCCCATCAGCATGGTGAAGGAAATTTCTTTGCACCAATGGAAACACTAAAAAAAAGGCTTGAGAAGAATGGTCAGATTGCTACGCAATATGTTGATGAGAGAGGCAAGCCACTTGCCCCCAATGGCTCTCTTTGGGCAATTGAGGGAATAAGCAGTCAGGATGGAAAAGTCTTTGGGCGGATGGCTCACAGCGAACGAATTGTTACCCAGCTGTATACAAACACCCCCCTCAGTTCCTGATACTGGGCTGTTTTGGGGTGCTGTCCAGTATTTTTTCCTAGGAATTGGGTCAGATGGTGACAACAATAGGGTCTTTACGACCCTGTTGTGTCGATATGACTCAATACGTAATAAACAGCCTCTCGATTGGAGAATCGATGAAGAAGAGGATAAATGAAGTTAAGGGTTTATAAATATATATAAAACAAGTAAATAATAAGAATATATATGTGAAAATATGTAAATATTAAAAAGTTGGCACGCTGATTGCATTATACTTTGTGTAACAAAATGAAACACAATGACCACATGGAGGTGTCAACATGAAATATTACGTATCCTACAACAACAGCAACCCTGTTTCGGAATTCGATTCCTTGTTTAATGATCTTTGGGCTGACTGGGGCACCAACCGCAGCAAGATTCCCCCAGTAGATATCTACGAGACCGAGAAAGCGTATGTGATCGAAGCTGAGCTTGCTGGTTATAAGCAGGAAGAGGTACACGTCAATATCGAGAAACATGTGCTGAAGATCAGCAGTGACAAGCAGAGTCTGAAGAGTACTGATGAAAAGCAGAAGAACTTGGTTCGTGAGCGGTACTTCAAGAAGTTTGAGCGTTCCTTCAGTCTTCCTGAGGATATCGATGAAGGAAACATCGAAGGCGAGTTTGCTGATGGTGTATTGACCATCAGCCTTCCGAAGAAAAAGGAAGTACTTCCCAAGACCATTGAAGTAAAGATCAAGTAAGGAAGTATCCGTAGAGAGACAGTATCCACCCCTTTTCATAGAACAGCCTGCAGATTTCTGCAGGCTGTCTTATTAGGTAGGTATGTATATCAGTCGAGAATGATCAGTGCCAGGAAGGTAAGTGGTTCTGCTTCCTCGTTCCTGATCGCGTGACTTGCTCCACCACCGGTGATGACCAAGTCTCCTTTCTCTACTACCTTGTCACCGTCAACTTCAGTGACGATGCCTTTTCCTGAGGTTATCCAGTAGTACTCAGTTTCATTCACATGATTGTGCTCCCCAATGCTGCAGCCTTTCTCCAAACGAATCTCGGAGAAGAGTCTGCAATGGGCGATACTGCCTTCATCAGCCAAGGCTTTCAGGACAACCTGTCCTGTTCCTTCCCTCATTTTCTCTTTAATGGTTTCCTGCATGGTTGTTGCTTTTTTTGATCATTTTTTACTTCTCCTATAGATAGTGTGCCAGCTCCGGAGGAGTTGGGCAAGACATACTTGACACTTCAGAGTGATAAAAGAATACTAAATACTACGTAGTAAGACAGCATTAGCGATATTTTCCTAGCATATTATGCAAGACTCTGATCTGCATTCTTGTCGGAAGGTTTCGATATGCCACGATATCATGCTGAGGAGAAAACATGAACAAAATTCTGGCAAAACAACGATTATCGAAGGAAGTGTTCCGCATGGAGATCGAAGCCCCTGAGATCGCAGAGGCAAGAAAACCTGGTCAGTTCATCATTCTACAGATGGGTGGGGACTTTGGCGAACGCATTCCTCTGACTATAGCCAATGCAGATCCAGTGAAAGGTTCAATTATCTTGATTTTCCAGGCAGTGGGTGAGACTACACACCGTCTTGCGTTGCTCGAACCAGGGGACACCATCGAAAACCTTCTAGGCCCTCTTGGCAAGCCGACCGACATCAAGAAATATGGAAAGGTTGTCTGTGTTGGTGGAGGGATCGGTGTTGCACCACTCTTTCCAATCGTCGAGGGTATGAAGAAAGCCGGCAATGAAGTTACGGTTATCATGGGCGCAAGGACCAAGGAACTCCTGATCATGGAGGAGGAAATGCGCGAAACCGCCGATGATGTGATTGTGGTAACTGATGATGGTTCCTATGGAAGAAAAGCTTGGTAACCGTTCCACTCAAGGAAATCTGTGAGGAAGACAAGCCCGATTGCGTTGTTATCATCGGACCTCCTGTTATGATGAAGTTTGCAGCCCTTACCACCAAACCGTATGGAGTACATACCATTGTCTCCCTGAACACCATCATGATAGATGGTACCGGTATGTGTGGTGGTTGCCGAGTTACCATCGGTGGAGAGACAAAGTTTGTTTGTGTCGATGGTCCTGAATTCGATGGTCATCTGGTTGATTGGGACAATATGTTGCTTCGACTCGGTACCTACAAGAGTGAGGAAGCAGAAGCACACCATCGCTGCCATATTGGACTACAGATCAACGAAGGGGAGGCCTAGACATATGCATGTAACGAAAGAAGCACTTGATACGCAAGCAAGAGAGTTGCTTGAGCAACTGAAAGATAAGAATTTGGGCCCCAGGGATAGGGCACAGTTACCACTCCAAGAGATGCCTACCCAAGCTCCAGAGGTTCGTGTATGCAATATGGAGGAGGTTGCTCTTGGCTATACCGACAACCAGGTACGCCTCGAGGCAATGCGTTGTCTCCAGTGCAAGAATGAACCTTGTATTGCCGGTTGTCCTGTTTCCATTGATATCCCAGCATTCATTGCAGAGGCTGCGAAGGGTGACTATGGCAAGTCTGTGGAAATCATCAAGGAGAGTAGCCTGCTTCCTTCCATCTGTGGACGAGTCTGTCCACAGGAAGCACAGTGCCAGAAGTTCTGTACTGTAGGAAAGATGCACAAGGATGTTGAGCAGTCGGTTTCCATTGGTCGTATCGAACGATATGTTGCAGACTATGCACGTGAGCATGATCTTGAGAAGGTTCCTTCCATCAAGCCTGACAGTGGCTATAAGGTTGCTGTGGTAGGTTCAGGACCTGCAAGTATCTCAGCAGCAGCAGACTTGCGTAGGGAAGGCCACACTGTAGTGATGTTTGAGGCTCTCCACAAGGCTGGGGGTGTATTGGTCTATGGCATTCCTGAATTCCGTCTTCCCAAGAAGATTGTGGAACATGAATTGCAGAATCTCAAGGATATGGGTGTAGAGATCCGCCCCAACTACCTGGTAGGTAAGACTCGAAAAATTACCGATTTGATGGAACGGGACGGGTTTGATGCTGTTTTTGTCGGATCGGGAGCAGGGCTTCCTAAGTTCCTCGGTATTGAAGGTGAGAACTACGTAGGTGTATTCTCCGCAAACGAGTACTTGACCCGTAGTAATTTGATGAAGGCATATGCTGTTGGGAAGTCACGGACACCACTCTACCAGTCCAAGAAGGTTGCCGTCTTTGGTGGCGGTAACGTTGCAATGGATGCTGCAAGGACTGCAAAGCGACTTGGAGCAGAGGAAGTGGTTGTTGTCTATCGGCGTACCGAGGTGGAAATGCCTGCCCGCCGCGAAGAAGTGGCTCACGCTAAGGAAGAGGGCATTAAGTTCCTGTTCCTCCACTCTCCTCTGAAGATTACTGCTGATGAGAAGGGCAAGGTCAATGGTGTTGAGTTGATCACCTGCGAGTTGGGAGAGCCTGACGCTTCTGGTCGTCGTCGTCCGGTAGAGATCCCTGGCAGTGAGAAGGTGTATGACTTCGATACAGCATAATTGCTATCGGAAATGACAGTAATCCTCTCATCAAGGCAACAACTGATGGTATTGAGGTCAATCGTAGAGGTAACTTCATTGTCAATGAGGAAACCTGTGAGACCACGCTTAGGGGCGTCTACGCTGGTGGGGATATCGTCCTTGGGGCTGCAACAGTTATCCTTGCCATGGGGCAGGGAAGAAAAGCCGCCAAGGCTATGAATACCTACCTGAAGGAAATGGCATAAGGGTGCCAGGGGGCGGATCTGGTTCACCAGTTTCGCTCCCTTGATACACTTACTTCCTTTGTGTATAGTTACCCAGTGGATATTCTTAATGATTGCCAATCGGTGATCTGTCAGCTTATGTCGAAAGATAAGACCCAGGCCATCCTGGAAGTGATAGATTCCTGTTCAGTGTTCACTTCTCTCCCTGACCTCGAGCGTTTCAAGCGCGGGGTGCTTCGTCGTGAGCATATTCAGTCAACGGGTATCGGACACGGGGTGGCTATTGCCCATGGAAAGATTCTCGGTATCAAGGAAGTCCACATTGCATTGGGTATCAGCAAAGAGGGAATAGATTATGGAAGCAGTGATGGAACGCCTGTCCATCTTCTGTTCGTCATTGCATCTTCCCCTTCTATCCAAATGGAGTACCTAGGTGCCTTGAGTGCTATTCTACGAGGGTACGTACCGAGCAGATGAGAGAACATCTCTTGAATTTGCAACAAAGCAAGAGTGACGATGCCTGCAGACGGTTCCTCTCAATGATGGCAAGTCAAGAGTTTGTCTGGTTCTGTCAACGTCCCAGCCTAGTAGAAGGTTCCCCCCCCACATAAAAGGCCATCGACCTGCATATCCCACTGATCAGTAGGGATTATCCCCAGAAGTTGGTGCTTCCGGCAGATGCCGAGAGTGAATGCTTCCCTATGCTCTCGTAGAAACCGGTCGTAAAAGCCTTTTCCTCTTCCAAGGCGCTTCCTATCGGGAGTGAATGCAACACCAGGAACTAGAATAAGTGTGCCAGCAGAAGGAACGACGGGGCTCCCTTCTCGCGGCTCAGTAATTCCAAGACTTCCTTCATGTAATTGATCCAGTCTCCTTACCTCCCTAAAGGTCATGGTGCCATCTGGTTCACTGACCGGTAATGCAAGATGCTTGTGAGTTATTGCATCTTGCAGTACGGCTCTGATATCAACCTCAGAGGAGAGGGGATAGAAGGCAAAAACCCAATTAGCATCTGCATACATAGTGCTGGAGAGCAAGGCAGAACAACTCGAAAGGTCTTCTTTGGAGAAATCAGTTCCCCGTAGGACTTTTTTTTCCTGGGTTGCAAGCTGTCTTCTTATACTTTCTTTGCTTTGCATGGAACTATTCTACCACAAAGCTGACGGTGGTGATCAGCAGGACCAGTATACAGAGCAATCCGTCAATCTTACGGTAAGGAAGTCGGGAGCGAGGTTTATCTGGGTCATAGTTTCTTGCTTCAAGTGCAAGTGAGAGGTCCTCTGCTTTATCCAACAACAAGAGGAAGATGCTGGTGGAGAGTCCTATGATGGCTCTGTAAGGATTCCTTCTGCGTTCCAGTCTTGCTTTTCTTGCGGTATTCGCTTCAAGCGAGGCATCAAATATCATGGGAAGCAGAGAGAGTGTGAGCTCTATGCTGCTCGCTATTCTCCATCCGTTGAGCAACGGTATCTTGTCCAGCAAGCTTCCAAGTGACCTGGCTAGGTCATCTGGGGCGGTACTGTCTGCGATAAGCATACCTGAGAGTATGATGGTGCTGAAACGGAAGAAGGCAGAGGCCGAGCGTAGCCAGTCGTTACTGGAAACGTACTCCATGATGGTGATCAGGGCCAGAAGCACCAAGAAGAACCTAAGCTCTCTCTGATACTGCCCAAGCGGTAGGCGCTGGGAGATACCAGCAATCACCAATGCAGTAAAGATAATCAGGGTACCCCACAGTGAGATGTAGATCAGGGCAAGGCAGAGGACAATGACAGAGAGAAACTTGGTCATCGGGTTGCAGTGGTTGAGAAATCTCTCTTGCTTCCGGTAGTGGAAGATCAGCGCTTCAGCCATGTCAGATCCTCAACATTACTTGTTTTCGGGACGTACATGCCATGGTCTTCCAGATGATCAAACACTGAGTATTTGGTTCCTTGTACAGCAACCAGTCCTGCTTCGAGGACAAGCACCTGGTCGGCATGGGCAAGGACCTTGTCGATTTCATGGCTGACAATTATTACCGTGTGCCCACTCTCCTGCAGTGCAAGCAGGGTTTCTAATACACTTACTGCTGAGCGGTAGTCGAGGTTGGCAAAAGGCTCATCAAGGATAATAAGTTTTGGATCCATGACCAAGATGCCAGCTATCGAGAGTTTTCTTTTTTCCCCACCACTGAGCGTACGAGGACGTTGGTCTCTCTGGCCCTGGAGATTCATGAGAGTCAGTACTTCATCTAGCCTCTTCATTTGTTCAGTTTCATCCAGAGAGAGATTTTCCATACCGAAGCTGATGTCTTTCTCGACTGTCTGGCCTACTATCTGGGTATCAGCATCCTGGAATACCAAACCTATGGAGTGAAGTCTTTTTTTTCGGATTCTTTGTTACATCCTCTCCTGAGAGGTAGATTGAACCACCGCTAGGTTTCAACAAACCTTTCAGACAACGAAGGAGAATGCTCTTTCCAGCCCCATTTGGCCCGCTGATGAGCGTAAAGCTTCCCTGGTTGACTGAGAAGCTAATGTCCCTAAGTATCTGCTTGTCCTTCGAAAAGGAGAAGCTCAGATGTTCGACTGAAAGCAGTACCGGTTGTGTGGTGTTCATGACAACCAGACTGTAACAGATGGGGGGTTCTTTGGGCAAGATTACCCTGTTTTTCCCAAAAGGTGTTGACAAGTGTGAGAGAATTAGGGTATACAAGATGACGTTGACGCCGCTTTAGCTCAGTTGGTAGAGCAAAGGACTGAAAATCCTTGTGTCCTCAGTTCAATTCTGAGAGGCGGCAAAACAAAGAGCTCCCTGTCCTATACGGATGGGGAGTTTTGCTTT
>JDSF01000184.1_pt1 | contig 42686 bp, 48 predicted proteins | sample 199441 | NCBI WGS metagenome assembly JDSF01 (sample SAMN02592751, study PRJNA231836) | bioreactor metagenome | isolation source: continuous culture bioreactor denitrification-DNRA | place: Germany: Bremen
TTAGAAGTCATCTTACAAGTTTTAAAACTATATTACTAAACTCAAAGCTTCTTGTTTCTATCTTAATTTACATTATAGAGTGAATAAGAAGTTACTTATATATGAAGGAAGGTGTTCACATGGCAGCAGCCAGAAAAGGCGATTGGGTTCGTGTACACGGTATCGTCCTAACGTCAGATGAACGTGCTCCACAAATACCGGAGGACACAAAGGCCGTACCGCTGGAAATCTGGACAAAAGGATTTTTGCAGGCCGATGAAGCCGACTTAGGCGAGACGGTTCAAGTAAAGACATTAACAGGTCGTATGGCGGAAGGTGAGTTGGTTGAAATGTACCCAACTTACACACATTCTTTTGGAAACTGTGTGCCGGAGCTCCTACAAATAGGTCTTCAGCTCCGTGAAATTCTCTTCGGAGGTGAAACAGATGAAAGATAATTCTTATTCAGCGGTTATGGCCCGTAAAACTGAAATCATGAAAAAAGCAGTTGGTCTTGACTACGATGCTTTCGAAAACGATGGCGTGGGTTTTGACTACGAAAAAATGATGAAAGAAACTGGTTATACAATTGAAGAAGTTCAAGCTATTCAAAAAGAAGGCGGCGTAGGTAATACACCGATCTTTGAACTTAAAAATCTAACGAAACTTGCTCGTAAAGTAGCACCAGAAGGTAAAGGCGCTCGTATCTTTGTAAAAGATGAAGCTGCTAATCCATCTGGAAGCTATAAAGCAAGACGTGCTGCATGTTCTGTATACCATGCTAAAAAGCTGGGTTACAAGGGTGTTATTGCTGCAACTTCAGGCAACTACGGAGCAGCAGTAGCATCACAGGCTGCCATTCACGGTCTAAAGTGTATCATTGTTCAAGAGTGTTATGACTCTGAGCAAAAGGGTCAACCAGAGATCATTGAAAAAGCAAGAAAGTGTGAAGCATACGGCGCTGAAGTTGTTCAATTAACTGTAGGCCCAGAGCTATTCTACACATTCCTTACGACACTTGAGGAAACTGGTTACTTTAATGCATCACTTTATACACCATTTGGTATTGCAGGTGTTGAAACACTTGGTTACGAACTTGCAATTCAAATGCGCGAAATGGTTGGACGTGACCCAGACGTAGTAGTTTGTACAAACGCTGGTGGTGGCAACCTAACAGGCACTGCACGTGGTCTAAACAAAGCAGGTGCAAATGGCGTTGAAGTTGTAGCTGCATCTGTAGACCTAAGCGGTCTACACATGGCATCTGACAAACAATTCAACAGAAAGTCATTTACAACAGGTCACACAGGCTTTGGTATTCCATTTACAACATGGCCTGATCGTTCAGACGTACCCCGTTCAGCGGCTCGTCCACTAAGATACATGGACAGATACGTAACTGTGAAACAGGGTGAAGTCTTCTATATGACAGAAGCTCTTGCACAAATCGAAGGTATGGAACGTGGTCCAGCTGGTAACGTTTCACTTGCTGCAGCGTTTGCAATGGCTCAGGAAATGGATGAGGATCAAATCATCATCGTTCAAGAGACAGAGTACACGGGAGCAGGTAAACACATTCAGCCTCAGCTTTCATTTGCAAGAGGCAATGGCATTGATCTTAAGTTTGGTAACCCACAAGAGGAAGTACCAGGCACAACAATTATCATGCCAGAGCATCCATCTTTGATCAAAGTAAATGATCTTGATATGGATAAGATAAGAAAATCACTTATCAAAAACGCTGTGAAGCAAAATGAGGGTGTAGAACTAACTAAAGCGGATGTTGATTTCCTTATAGAAGATACAAGAACGGATGAAGCATACGTTACAGCGGCGCTTAAAGATCTTGGTGCTGTTGTAAAGTAGTTAAATTATATAATTGGCTAAAACTGTGAGAGTAAAAGCTTAATTCATTAACATAAAATCATTATGTAAACCTGGTGGTGTATAACGGGTGAATTACACCACCGCCTAGAGAACTCTAGGATGATTTGAGAAAACGGAGGGATTTGATGAAAGGTTATTTAAAGAGAAGTGATGATTACACTACGCGTCGTAAGCATCTAGAGGACTTGTCAAACGAAGAACTAAAAGCACGTTTCTGGGATCTAGCTGGTAAAGCTGTTGATCCATTGTTAGACCTTGCTAAGACACACACATCTCCATCAGTTGAGCGTTCTGTTCTTCTACGTATGGGTTTCTCAAGTCTTGAAGCTAAGCCACTTGTAGAACAAGCTATCGATCACGGTCTAATTGGTAAAGGTGTAGGTCATGTTGTTTACCGCATCGCTAAAGAAAAGAATATGGACATTCGTACTGCAGGCCTAGAACTTATGGATGGCAAGCACTGGGACGAAGCTGTATCAATCTTCAAGGGAGGTAAGTAATCATGACTAAGAAACTAAACCCTACAGAAAAAATGGACATAGTTGAAATTTTATCAGATCTAGATAAGTATCGCCCAAGAAGACGTGGCTGGACTTGGAGAAAGAAAATTGAAAACCTAGAAATGGGTGGACATATCTTCAAGGATTGTGCAGAGCCTCTAGAGAACAGCATCGGTATTCCTGCTGCAGTTCAATACTTCGAAAACCTTGATCCACAACCTCAAGAAGTTATTACAACTGAAATTGCTTCTGGTCGTTTTGAAGATGACATCCGTCGTATGCGTATGACAGCTTGGCATGGCGCTGACCATATCATGGTTATCCGTACTGCTGGTCAGTCACACTACGATGGTTTAATTGAAGGTTCACCACAAGGTATTGGTGGCGTTCCGATCACTCGTAAACAAGTTCGTGCTCATAGAAAAGCACTTGATATGATTGAAGACGAAGTTGGTCGTCCAATCAATTACCATTCATACGTTTCAGGTGTTGCTGGTCCTGATATTGCTGTTATGTTCGCTGAAGAAGGCGTTAACGGTGCTCACCAGGATCCTCAGTACAACGTACTTTACAGAAACGTAAACATGGTTCGTTCATTCATCGATGCTGCTGAATCTAAGAAGATTATGGCATGGGCTGACATGGCTCAAATCGATGGCGCTCACAATGCTAATGCAACTGCTCGTGATGCTTGGAAAGTTATGCCTGAGCTAATTGTACAGCATGGTCTTAACTCTATCTTCTCGCACAAGGTTGGAATGGCGAAAGATATGATCTGTCTTTCTACAGTACCACCAACAGCTGCACCGATCCCTTGCATGCGTTATGACCTACCATACGCTGTTGCACTTCGTGAATTCTTCACAGAGTACAGAATGCGTGCACAGCAGAATACTAAGTACGTAACATCTTCATCTCGTGAAGCTACAGTAACTCACGTTATGAACATGATGATTTCTAAATTGACAAGTGCTGACATCCAGTCTACTATTACGCCGGATGAAGGCCGTAATGTGCCGTGGCATATGTACAACATCGAAGCATGTGATACTGCAAAGCAGTCACTTGTGGGTATGGACGGACTTATGGATATGGTTGAGCTAAGAGACGAAGGCTTCCTTCGTGACAAGGTAAGAGAGCTTCAAGAACGTGCTGTTCTTTACCTAGAAGAAATGCTTGAAGTTGGCGGATACTTTGAAGCTGTTGAAAAAGGATTCTTTGTTGATTCAGGCGAATATCCTGAAAAGAACGGTGACGGTATTGCACGTCAAGTTGACGGCGGTGTTGGTGCTGGTACTGTTTACAAGCGTGATGAAGATTACATGGCGCCTGTTACAGCTCACTTCGGTAACAACAACATCGAGCAGTATGGTGCTACAAACCCATCGGATCTAATCGGTGGATCTACACTTGAAGATCCAGACAAGATTATCTACATCGATGAGCTTGATGACATGGATAACGCTGCAGCTCGTATGGAAGAAACAAAAGAGTTCAGAAATACAAATATGATCAAGCCTGAAGTTGAGTGGCTAGCAGATGGTACTGTTGTAGTGGAACTATTCCTTCCAACAGAGCCAAGAGTTGCACAAGCTGCAGCACTAGAGTTTGCTAAGCACATGAACCTACAAGATCCTGAAGTTGTCCACATTGAAGTTCTTCACGGTGCTGAAGGTTCTAGAATCCAGGTTAAAGGAAAGATCGACTTCCAAGTTGATATTTCTAAGATCGAGATTCCAGATGAGCCAGAAATATTCTCTAACGAACAACTATGGGAAGCTATTGAAAAGAATCCTCTAAAAGTTGTTGCTGCAACAGTTGGAGAAGATGAGCACTCTGTTGGTCTTCGTGAAGTTATCGATATTAAGCACGGTGGTATCGAGAAGTGGGGCGTAGAAGTTGAGTACCTAGGTACATCTTGCCCAATCGAGAAGCTTGTTGACGCGGCAATAGAACTTAATGCAGATGCAATCCTTGCTTCTACAATCATCTCTCATGATGATATCCACTACAAGAACATGAAGCGTCTACACGACTATGCTACAGAAAAAGGCGTTCGTGAGAAGCTTGTAATCTGTGCTGGTGGTACTCAGGTAACTCCAGAGCTTGCTGTTAAGAACGGTATGGATGCAGGTTTCGGTAGAGGAACTAAGGGCGTTCACGTTGCAACTCTAATGGTTAAGCGTAGAGACGAAATTCAAGGTCTATAATGTAAAATTTAACTGAGGGTTGGTTTCCAGCTCTCAGTTTTTAAGGAAATAGTACAAGTAAGGATCTGAAAGAAGGTAGAGAAATTATGAAGGTTGACGTTTTAGTAGCAGAAATAGGCAGTACGACAACAGTGGTCAACGCTTTCAATGATCTCCATACAGATGATCCTAAGTTTATCGGTCAAGGACAGGCGCCTACATCGGTGCTTGAAGGTGATGTTCGAATTGGTGTTAATGGTGCTATTGATGATCTGAAAGTAAACATGAGCATAGAAACGCTAGAATACGATGAGCTTATGGCGACATCTTCTGCCGCGGGTGGTCTGAAAATGACAGTGCACGGACTGGTGTTTGATATGACCGCAAAAGCAGCGCGCGAAGCTGCTCTTGGTGCAGGAGCCAATATTCACTTAGTGACTGCTGGCAGAATGCGCCGAACGGATAAGAAGAAAATCATGGAGATTGAACCCAATATTATTCTCGTAGCAGGTGGTGTGGATTATGGGGAAAGAGATACAGCTATTCACAATGCTGAAATGGTTGCAGCTCTAGACTTAGATGTCCCTGTAATTTATGCTGGCAACATTGAAAATCACGAGGAAATCAAGGAAATCTTCGAAGAAGCCGGAAAGCTCGATCTATTGTTCATTGTGGATAATGTCTATCCTAAAATCGATGTTTTAAATGTCGAACCAACACGAGAAGTCATTCAAGATGTATTTGAGAAGCATATCATCCATGCGCCGGGAATGGAACACATCCATGACGTTGTGACTGGACACATTGTTCCTACGCCTGGTTCTGTTATGGAAGCCTCCAAGCTACTTAAAAGTGACCTTGGTGATTTAATTACACTTGATGTTGGTGGGGCTACGACGGACCTGCACTCGGTAACGGAAGGATCTGAAGAGGTTAATAAAATTCTGATCAGTCCTGAGCCAGTGGCTAAGAGAACTGTTGAGGGTGATTTGGGTGTTTATGTGAATATGCAAAATGTTGTTGAGCATATTGGTATAGATAGGATTGCACAGGACATGAAACTTAGTGAAGACCAGGTTAATGAGCTTATTGACGGTCACCAGCCGATTCCGCTAACAGATATGCAGAAACTGTTTGTGGAAAGACTGACGCTGGAAGCAGTTGTACAAGCGTCACATAGACATGCGGGCGGATTCAGAGATTTGTACGGTGGCTCTGGTAAGACGACCATCGCTGAGGGGAAGGATCTTACGGGTATCAAATACATCGTTGGAACTGGTGGTGCACTTACTAGACTTCCTAATCGCATCGAAATCATGAAGAAAATTGCTTTATCAAATAAAGGCGATAAGCTATTACCAAATACTGAGTGTAAAATACTTGTAGATAACGACTATATCATGGCATCTCTTGGCGTTCTTTCAAAAGAATATCCTGAGGCAGCGCTGCTGCTGATGAAAAAGAGTCTAGAACTGATTTAGTCAGGAATATTTGACTGTCAGTTGTTTCAGAGCTGACAGTCTTTTTTAATTAGGAACAAGTACATCTTGGCTTATGCTGCTGTCGCAGCTATAAGCCCTTGATAGGGGGAAATCCAATGTATCCACGTGTTACGATTGATCTAAAAAAGCTTGAACATAACACTAAGCTTGTGGCGCAGGCATGCTCAAAGCACGAAATTGATATTATGGGTGTAACGAAGGTTTTCTGCGCAATACCAGAAGCGGCTGAAGCAATGGTAAAAGGTGGCGCGAAATTCCTTGCTGATTCTCGTGTTGAGAATCTAAAAAAAACTAGCGGGTCTTAACGCTAAAAAAGTTCTTCTTAGATTACCTATGAAGAGTCAAGCTGAAGACGTTGTAAGATATGCTGACATCAGTCTTAATTCTGAACTTGAAACAATTAGTGCTCTTGGAGCTGAAGCAGTAAAGCAAAATAAGGTACATAATGTAGTTCTTATGGCTGACCTTGGTGACCTTAGAGAAGGCTTTTTTACCAGTAGATGTAAACAAAGCTGTTGAAGAAATTATTAAAATCGAAGGTGTTAACCTTTATGGCTTAGGCGTTAACTTAACTTGTTATGGTGGTGTAGTTCCAAATGACAAAAACATCGGTCTACTTTGTGAGATTGCAGAAGGTATTGAGAAGAAGTTTGACGTCAAGCTAGAAATGGTGACTGGCGGGAACTCAAGTTCATTCTATATGCTAGACAAGGGTACTATGCCATCTAAAGTCAATAACTTAAGAATGGGTGAAATTATTGTACTTGGTCGTGAAACTGCATACGGCGAGGCAATTGAAGGTACATTCGACGATGCATTTAAGCTTCAGGCTGAAATAGTAGAGATTAAAACAAAAGGTTCTATGCCAATTGGCGAAATTGGTATGGATGCTTTCGGAAATACACCAACTTTTGAAGACAAAGGTATGATCCTTCGTGCTATCGCAGCAGTTGGAAGGCAAGATGTTGATCCTTCAAACCTGATCCCTATGGATGAAGGTATTGAAATTCTGGGATCTTCAAGTGATCACCTTCTAATGAACATGTCTGGTTCCAAGAACGAATACAAGATCGGAGATGTTGTTGAATTCAAACTAGAATATGGCTCATTACTTTCGCTAACGACTTCTGAATACATTGAAAAGGTATGTGAATAAGCGTTAAGTTGAGTATCTAGTTTAAGCGAGGTGACATTGTGGTTGTTGTTTTTATGGGACCAATCTGCACTGGAAAATCCAGCGTGGCGGAACTGATCCGAGAAAAAACCAATATTCAAGTTGTCACAGGAAAAGACTATTTACGTCTTGCCAGCAATGAAGATGATGCATGGGAGTTGTTTCTAAAGAAAGTAAAAACAGCTGTTCATGCCAATCCGCATTCAGAGGACTCACTGATTTATATTCTTGACGATTCAGAAAGAGTATATGATTTGCTTAAGATAAAAGGTGTGCGATTTGTAAAGTTTTCTGCGACACTTGGTGCTATTCAAGATAGGTATGAAGCCCGTATGCAGGGGGAGTTACCTGGAATAGTTGTCAAGATGCTGAGATCGCAGCTTGATTCCTGGGATCAAGTTGCATGTGACATCAACATTGATTCATCACGGGAGAGAGACATCAAAGAGATGGCACAAGAAGTTGTGACCAAAGTCAACTAAGTGATTAATATCAAAAAAAATAAGAAAGTGGATTACAAAGATGGAGAGTCTTCGTAATCCACTTTCTTTTGTGGAGGAGATTGCAAATAACTATATAGATAATCCCGCAGCGTCAACGTCCTGAATCACAGTTACATTTTCATGTAGCTGGAGTATTGAAGCTGGCAAGGAGGGATCTATTTGTCCATTACGCATTTTTGACAGTGCTTCTGTTTTACCACTACCACTTGCAATTAAAAGAATTTGCTTAGCATTCATAATGCTTTGAATCCCCATAGTAATTGCATGGCTAGGGATCTTTTCATATGTCTTAAAGTACCTTGCATTGTCTTGACGTGTTACGGTATCAAGCTCTACAAGATGTGTTTCCATATTAAAAGCCTGGGCTGGCTCATTAAATCCAATATGTCCATTTCGCCCGATTCCTAGAATCAATAAATCTAAGTGACCTGCCTCAGAAATTTTCTGGTCGTACAAAAAGCACTCAGATTGAGCTGATGAAGCAGTTCCAGAAGGTATATTCCTTTGTGGTTCTGGCATGTTAATATGATCAAAAAGATTTTGTCTCATATAATATGAGTAACTACACGGGTGCTCTTGTGAAAGTCCCCAGTATTCATCAAGATTAAAGCTTTTTGCCTTTGAAAAGTCAAGGCTACCATTTTTATAGCGTTTAACAAGCTCTTCATAAATACCAAGTGGGGTAGAGCCAGTAGCAAGACCTAAATTGCAATTAGGCTTAGATTGTATGAGTTCTGAAATTAAGTCTGCGCTTTTAGTGCAGAGAGCTTCGTAATTTTGTACTGTATAGATGTTCATAAAATCACCTCAAATCAATCATTTAACGCATGCGTTTTGAATCTATTATAGATATTTTGTGTTACTGGGATTTCAAGCTGGTCCATGGCTGCTAGTACAGCACCAGAGACAGGCGGTACTTCGGGAAATACAGGGTAAGCATTAGGGACAACCTCCTGAATACGATTCATCATAGATTTAATAAAAGTTGGATTAGAACCCTTATATACACTGCCTCCAAGAACAACTGGAATTTTCATAGTTTGCATTTCAAGCCTCTGAATCATACCGACAACCATATCCCCTTGCATTTTACCCATGTTAGTGAGTAAGTCAAGACACACCTGATCACCAGAGTCAGCAAGATCAAATATTAAAGGTGGGATTTTAGTGAATTCGTCATCTTTTATGATTCTTTCTGGATAAAGCTTATCAAGAAGCTCGTTCATTCCACATAAATTATATAGTTTCGGAATTTCTGTTTCTAAGAGTGTTTTAGGACCAGTTAATTCGTCTGATCTAAAAGCGTGGTGTAAGGCTTCATAAGACATGAAGATACCACCGCCGCCACCACCAAGTTCATATCCAAGCGCTCTTAGAATACTTTCACGACCGTCAGGGTGAATAGCCCCAGCATTTGCACCAGTGCCATAAATAGATACAGCGCCCCAAGATGCTAGAAGGCCACTTCTCATAATGATCCACGCATCATTTACAACCTTAAAAGGGATGGGATCAAGACATTCAGAACAAAGTGCATTAAGCAGCTTAAAGTCAGGGGGGCAAGTCTGCTCCTGATAATCCAAGATAGCAAAAATCTATATCTGTTCTTTTAATTTTTAGTTCAGAGCAAATCTCCGTTACCAAGCTTGTAAGAACAGATTTTACATTGTCAGCACCTACAAGTTGATGATTTGAAGGTCCAGCACAGATGTCAGCAAGCACTTTTCCCGTTTCGTCTGACAGTTGAGCACGGGTTTTCGTACCGCCACCATCTATTCCTAGAATATATTTCAAAATAGTCACCTCTTAATTAAACTGAGTTAAATAGTCTTTGTGTTCTGATAGAATCTCTTCAACCAACTTGCTGGCATTAGAAGCCCCATGAATGAGTGGATGGTTTAGTAGCGCAAGAGTAGCAGTAGACTTAGATCCTGTAACTGCAGCTTCTATGGCTAATTGCTCATAAACCTTAACATTTTGAATTAGACCACGTATAGCAATTGGGAGCTCACCATGATTTACAGGTGTTGCACCGTTTCTATCGACAATACAATTCGTTTCAACGACTACATTATCAGGTAGAGAAGGGAACGTACCCTTGTTCATAACATTGAGCACATGTGTTCTTTTGTCATCTAGTTCAAGACTTCGAATGAGTGAAATTGCCGCTTCAGAATAACGTGAACCGCCTCTTTCACTTAGTTCAGCAGGTTTTGAATCTAGGTCTGGAGTTTCGAAAAGTTTAAACAAATCCTCTTCAATTTTCATAACTTGTTCAGCTCTGCACCCTTTACCAGACTCTACATCGTGAAGTTCTTCTTTAACCATTTCATCTTCAAAGTAGTAGTAGTTTAGGTAAGGGGACGGTAGACACTTAATAGCACTTAGTATGTCCTCTTGACCGTCAATTGTTGGTACATTAGCAACAATCTTGCCCATGCCTTCTTCGCTTTGAATTAAATCTGGAAGCAAGTCTGTTCCATTATGCATAATTTTATGTACCCAGCTTAAATGGTTAAGACCAGCATAACAGCACTCAATTTCATCAGTTTCTTTTTCAAGCATTTCTGAAATTGCATGTGTCATATTAATAGGGACATTACAAAGTCCTATAGACTTAATGCTTGTATGATTAAGAACCGCTTCTGTTACTACGCCAGACGGATTGGAGAAGTTTACCAACCATGCATTAGGACAAAGGTCCTCCATATCTCTAGCTATATCAAGAATGACTGGAACTGTTCTTAACGCTTTGGCAAAGCCACCAGCACCAGTTGTTTCTTGACCAATTAAGCCAAGCTTTAGAGGGACCATTTCATCTTTAGCACGCGCTTGCAGTCCACCAACTCTTATTTGTGACAATACATAATCTGCGTTACTTAAAGCTTCTCTTCGATCTAAAGTGCTTTTAACTTCAATCGGGTAACCAGATTTCATAACCATTTTTTTAGCCAAACTTGTAACAATGTTTAATTTTTGCTCTCCAGTGGGAATATCAACGAGATATAAGTCCTGTACAGGCAAGTCGTTGAAGTTATCGATTATGCCTTCAATGATTTCTGGTGTATAGCTACTACCACCACCAATAATAACCATTTTAAGCTTTTTATTAGTTTGATTAGATTTCATAATTCACCTGCTTTCTCATACAGGCAATGAGGAGTTGTTGTTTCGCCATCAGTCTAACACAGATAAAACCAGTTGGCAATATAACCGCTTTAACTTTCTTAAAATATTTTGAACGTTTATTTAGATGCAGGCAATGTAAGCGACTAAATTCAGAAAATTAGGACGTGTATGAAAAAAAATCGATGAATATATTGCATATAAGGAAAGATCACGTTTTTAGCAAGTGGAAAAGCGTTAAAATCATAAAAAAAATTCTTGACAGAAAAAAAAGAAATGGAATATTCTAAATTCAACAAAGTATAAGCGCTATAACTTTAGCGAATATTGTATCGACTCTGTTTGGAATTTGTTATACACTAAGAAGGAGTAATTTCAACAGACTTCGCTTGGTGAAAGGAGCCTTGCTTCATGAAAGTTAGCATATATGACGTAGCAAAAAAAGCAGGTGTATCAGTGGTAACGGTTTCACGTGTTATCAATAATGCACCAACTGTGAGACAAAGCAGCCGCGATAAGGTGATGAAGGCAATTGAGGAGTTGAATTATCAACCTAGTGCTGCAGCCCGCAGTTTAGCAAAAGGAAAAACAAATGTCATTGGACTAATTATTCCAAACTTAACAGATACATTCTTCATGGAAGTTGTAGCCCAGGTTGACAATGAGTTAGAGAAGAGAGGTTATTTTTTAGCGCTTTCAGTTATCGATAAGTACGATAGCGATAGAAAGTCTAGGTGTAACTTCTTCTTCCAACAAGAGAGAGTGGACGGCATATTAGTTATGACGCCGCAGTTTGAAGAAGAGTATGTTCAAGAGTTAAAAGGGAAAAATATACCTTTTGTACTACTGGACAATCAGAATTATCCATTTGTAGAGCCGTCTATAGTTGTAGACAACTTTAAGGGTGGGTATGAGGTTGCCAGACATCTACTTGAACTAGGACACACAGATATCGGATTTATAGGGGGACCACGGGAATCGTTATCATCGACTCAAAGATGGGAAGGATTCACAAAGGCACTTGAGGAGGTTGGTTCTAAACCTTCATCGGTCAACTGGGGTGAGTTTGATATCTCTAACGGTTATAAGACGACTAAGAAGTGGGCTGAAGATGAATGCTTACCTAAAGCAATATTCGCAGCCGATGACTACATCGCTTTTGGCGCTATTGATGCACTGCGTCAGCTGGGAAAACGTGTGCCTGAAGATGTTTCTATTGTAGGATATGACGATCATCCGTTTTGTTCGCAACTTCATCCATTCCTCACAACTGTAAAACAGCCTGCAATCAACATTGGGACGCGTGGTGTAGAAACGCTATTTGAGATTATGAATGACGGAAGCAAAAAAAATGTAGTCATTAAGCTTGATCCTGAATTTATATCTAGAGAGTCGTCTGCGCCGCCAAGTATTTCTGATTGATCAACTCAATATTAGGAGGATCGACATGAGAAAAAAGAGAGCCATAGGATTTCTGCTGATCGCATTATTAATTGTAGGAGCATTTGCTGGCTGTATGGCAGATGACCCAGGGGAAGTAACATCAAAAGAATCTGTAGAGAGTGGTACAAATGAACAAGCAGCACCTAAGTCAGAGGTTTCTGATGAAAGAAAAGAAACACTTATAATCACTGGACTTGCATGGGGTGCACCAGCAAACTTCAATGTATTGACAGGTTTCCCAGCGTGGCCTTGTGATAAAGGTGGTAGTGGTCTTGTTTATGAGCCAATGTTCATGTTCAATAGTAAGACACAAGAACTTGAACCACTCGTGGCTACTGACTATAAATGGCTAAATGATTATACTGTGCGCATTAACATTAATGAAAATGCAAAATTCAGTGATGGCGAACCTTTAACAAGTGAAGATGTTAAGTACACATTCGAACTTGGTCAGCGCTATAGCGTTGCATGGAATGGTATTTGGACACACCTTGATAAAATTGAAACTGAAGGGGATCAGACTTTAGTATTTACACTAAAACAAGATCCGCTTAACAGACTAGCTTTAATTGAAAACATGGTAAACGTTGCTATTCAGCCTCAACATATTTGGGAGCCAATTGAAGTAGCAAATGACTATGACGAAAGTGCTTTAGCAAATATCTTTAATGAGGATCCAATCGGTTCTGGTCCTTACAAAGTACATAAGTATGACGAAACAAGAATTACCATTGTAAGAAATGACACTTATTGGGGTCAAGAGCTATTTGGCAAACTTCCAGCTCCAAAATACATTACACACCTTCTATTTAGTGGTAATGACGCGGCAAGTAATGCCCTTGAAAATGGCGATCTAGATTATAGTGAAAACTTCCACCCTAATATCTGGACAATGTGGGAAGATGGGGCTCCTGTAAAGACGTATCTAAAGGATTCACCATACTATGTAGGTGACTCAATCCCTTCAATCTGGTTAAACACACATAAAAAAGGCTTAGATAATCCTGATGTTCGTAGAGCCCTTGCATACGCAATCAATTATCCAATGATTTCTGATATGGCGCTAAGTGGTTACTCTCGTGACATGGTTCCTTCAGTAACTATAGATGCAACAGCTGAAGACAACTTGGTTGATAAGTCTGGATTCAGTGACCTACAATGGACATTTGACCTAGACAAGGCAATTGAAATTCTTGATGGTATTGGTGCTGTACCAGGCGAAGATGGTATCAGAGTTCTTCCAGACGGAACACGTCTAGGCCCTTGGACTGTTGAAAGTCCTCATGGCTGGTCAGACTGGAATGCATCTCTAGAAATTGTAGCTCAAAGTGCTAAAAAAGCTGGTATTGAAATTATTTCTGAAACACCTGAATATGGTGTTTGGGAAAACAACAGAAATACTGGACAATTTGACATTGCTATGTACACACCAGCATCATACATTACTCCTGCTAACCCATGGAAACGTGGACATGACCTGATGTACTCAAAGGATCTAGCAGAAATTGGTGAGCAAGCATTCTGGAACTATGGTCGTTACCATAATGACAGAGCCAATGAAATTATCGATGCAATCCCTGCTGAAACACATCCTGAAAAGCTTAAAGAACTGTACACTGAGTTGAATCAGATATATCTACGCGATATTCCATCGATTCCACTAATGTACAGACCAACATACTTCTACACTGTAAACGAGTCCGTATGGAGCGGATTCCCAACAGAAGAGAGTGATCTTCCTGCATATATGTTTGATGGTGCAGGCATCAGAGGTCTATACGAAATTGATAATAACTAGATCTTAAAAATAGTGCAGATTCCGCTCTATAGCGGAGTCTGCTACTTTTTAATCCATATCAGTCTATAGCTTTAAGGAGGATGTATGTGAACGCTTATCAGAAATACTTTACTAAGAAGGCCTTTTGGTACTTTTTAACACTCTGTATTGCCTTGGCGCTTAACTTTGCTTTACCGCGCATGATAGATGGCAATCCAGTAGATATGATAGTTAACAAAATCGCAAAAGGCATGACAGATACAGATCAAATCAAACATATTTATGACCATTTCTACACAGAGTTTGGTCTAGATCAGCCAATGTGGAAGCAATTCCTTATTTACCTAAAAGGTGTTGTTTCAGGTGACCTAGGGACATCATTTACAATGTATCCTAGAAAAATTAATGACATTATTGGTGCTGCTGTACCTTGGACATTGGCACTACAATTCCCAGCAATTATAATCGGGTGGCTGGTTGGTAACGTACTAGGAGCCTACTCAGCTTACAAAAAAGGTATATTCGACAAAATCATATTCCCGATCACTTTATTTATTAGTTCTATACCATTTTTCATATTATCCATTATCATACTTTATATTTTCGGGATTGAACTAGAATGGTTCCCAGCAGGTGGTGGCTATGGTTACACATTACAACCAGGACTTAGCTTAGAGTTTATTCTATCTGCAATTAAACATCATACTCTTCCATTCATTTCAATTGTTCTTGTAATGATTGGTGGACAAGGCATCGGTATGAGAGAAATGTCACTATATGAACTAAGTGCGGATTATGTAAAATACTCAAAACTTATGGGTGTTAGAGAATCTAAAATAATTCGTTATGTATTCAGAAACGCAATGCTACCGCAAATTACAGGCCTCGCATTATCATTAGGAACAATGATTGCAGGTGGCCTTATCACTGAGATCGTATTTAATTATCCAGGCCTTGGAACAGTTTTATTTAGAGCAATTAGATCACTTGATTATCCATTAATTTCTGGATGTACACTCATAATTACATTAACAGTACTGGCTTCAAATTTCCTTGTAGACATAGTTTATGGTTTGATAGATCCGCGTATTAAAGCGGCACAGATAGAGGAGAGTTAATATGGTAAAAGCAATCTTTCATACATTGAAATCTCCAAAATTTTCTTTGGGGCTCATTATTTTGACAACTATATTATTATTCACTTTAATCTATCCAGTATTTAATGATGCTGATCCATTTGATATGGTGGCAATGAGATATACAGAACCAAATGAGGAATTACTTCTAGGCTCAGATAATTTTGGCAGGGATGTATTGCTGGAACTAGCATATGGAGCAAGAACGTCAATAACAGTAGGGGCAATAGCAGGTCTAGTTGCAACAGTTATAGGGCTGGGAATTGGACTATTTGCAGGGTATAGAGGTGGCTTAATTGATGAACTGCTTTCAACACTAACCAACCTATTCACAGTTATACCGCCATTTGTTATTTTAATTCTTATTTCTGTCAGTATTGATAAAAGAAGTACAATACTAACAGCTTTGGTCATAGGTTTTACGAGTTGGCCTTGGACTGCACGTGCTGTTCGTTCTCAGGCGGCTTCGCTTAGAAACCGAGACCATGTAAACATTGCAAAGATATCTGGCTTTAACATATTCCAGATTCTAATATATGAAATTCTTCCTTACATTATGTCTTATGTTGTAATGGCATTTATTATTCAACTGGCTTCAGGCATTTTATCAGAAGCTTCAGTTTCTATGCTGGGTCTAGGTCCACATAATACAATGTCGCTAGGCATACTCCTTAACTGGGCTCTTTTATTTGAAGCCCCACGTGTCGGTGCATGGTGGACATTTATTCCCGCAGCACTAACTGTAGGTATGATCACTTTCTCTTTATACCTAATGAATATTGGTATGGATGAGATCTTCAATCCAAAGTTAAGGAGCTAATAATGAGTGAAAATAGGAACGTTTTAAGTGTAAACGATTTAAGAATATATTATAAAACAAGACTTCTTGAGAAAATATACGCAGTAGATGGCGTCACTCTAGACCTAAAAGAAGGCAGAGTTCTTGGAATTGCTGGAGAGTCTGGATGTGGTAAATCAACGTTGGCTGTTAGCCTGATGGGACTGTATGAGTCTCCACTGCATTATGGATCTGGCGAAATTAGAATTGAAACGTCTTCAGGTAATACTGATATTACAAAAAATTGATAAGGAATCCCTACGTGTTAATGTGTTGGGAAAAAAGATTGCTTATATACCTCAAGCGGCCATGAATGCTCTTAACCCAACAATGCGTATTAAAAACTTTATCTTTGATATCATGAAAGAGCATTACCCAGATATGACAAAAGAAAAGGTCTATAATATCGCAAAGGAAAGGTTCTTAAATTTGAATCTACCAGCCAGAGTTCTGGACTCATATCCGAATGAACTTTCTGGTGGTATGAAACAAAGAACGGTCATAGCGATATCGACAATTATGAATCCAGAAATTTTAGTTGCAGATGAACCAACATCTGCGCTTGATGTATCTTCACAGAAGGTTGTTATGAGAATGCTAAAATCCCTAATGGATTCTGGTATTGTTAAATCAATGATTCTAATTACCCATGAACTGCCGCTACTGTATCATATAGCAGATGATATTATGGTGATGTATGCAGGAGAGGCTGTCGAAATTGGGACGTCAGATGAAATTGTGTTTGATCCACTTCATCCATACAGCAAAGCGCTTATGACTTCCATTGTCGTACCAGAAGTGGGCATTAAGAACCAAAAACTATCTGCAATAGCAGGTGCTCCACCGAACTTGAAAAACAAGATTGAAGGGTGTCGTTTTGCACAAAGATGTAAAGATAAGTCAGAGGCTTGTATGACAGGCGCTGTAGGAATGAAGGAGCAATCTGGTCGTTCTTACAGGTGTCATTTTTAAGGGGGTGTCTAAATGGATAAAGTGATTATAAAAGGTAAACAAATCAGTAAAACATTTGGACATGGCCCTAGTGCTGTCCATGCTGTAAAAACTGTTGATTTTAATTTGATGCAAGGTGAGGTAGTCTCCGTTGTTGGTGAAAGTGGGAGTGGCAAAACAACTCTGGCTAAAATGATGATGGGACTTCTAAATCCTACAAGTGGTGAGTTTGAGTTTGACGGTATTGATAGGAATTTAAAGTCATTTAAAGATCGCAAAGCGTATTGGCAGGAAGTTCAGGCTATATTCCAAGATCCATTTTCTTCATTTAACCAGTTCTATAAAGTTGAAAAGTTGTTAGGGAATTGTTTAAAACTTAAAGGTCTGAAGTTGGATAATGAAGAGAAAGAAAGACGTTACGAAGAAGCTTGTCGATTTGTTAACCTTAGATACGACGAGTTAAAGGGAAAGTACCCATTTGAGCTTTCGGGTGGACAAATGCAACGACTCATGATTGCTAGAATATTCCTGATTCAACCACGTGTTCTAATTGCAGACGAGCCAACCTCAATGGTTGATGCTTGTTCTAGAGCGACAATATTAGATATGCTACTAAAGCTTCGTGACGAGAAAAACATGACAATTCTGTTTATAACACATGACCTTGGACTTGCTTATTATGTTAGTGACCGCGTGTTTATAATGGAATCTGGTGAGGTTGTGGAAAGGGGCACGGCAGTAGAAGTTATCGAAACGCCAAACCACCCTTATACTAAACAACTTCTTAGCGATGTTCCAAAACTTCATGAACCATGGAATCTTGATGATTCTATTTCGGTAAATGTTCAAAGTGTATAAAATAAGTGAATTATAAAGATTTAAGAAGACTGACGCTTGACACGTCAGTCTTTTTTTTTGTGCAACGAACTCTTTTCAATGTACTTGAAGGTGGAACTAGTTACCATTCGGTTTGTGAAGTACTTTATAAATCGAAATTTTCGAATAAGTGATTATTTTGTTCTAAATTTGTGAAAATAATACCTAGAGACTAGTAAAAAGGGCGAATAAGGACTAAAGGACTATTTGGGAGAATGGTTTGGGTGGAATTCACAAAAGGAGTGAAGTGAATGAAACTGTTGGAGTATTTTAAGTTGAGCAACTTCAAATTCAGTATGAAGCTACTTGTATTATCGCTTTGTATTATTTTGTGCTTTGCAGGACTCATATTTTTCTACATTGCGCCAAAGTTTGGGGATGTTGTGGAGCGTAACACCATAAGCAAGCTAGAGAGTTTAGTAGATGTTCCATACAGTATAGCTAATAAACATTACAAAGCTTATGAAAATGGAGAAGTTACTGAACGAGAAGCGAAACGAATGGCTTTAAATGAAATGAACGAACTGAGATATTCAAATGGGGAGTATTTCTGGGTAAACGATATGGACGCAATAATGTTAATGCACCCTTTAAATCCTGAGCTGGTAGGCTCAAACATGTCCTCGTATGAAGACGTGGATGGATTAAAAATACTGAGTGTATTAACTGAAAAGGTAAGAGACAAAGGCTACGGTGAAATCAGTTATAAGTGGAATAAGGAAGGTGCCACAGAACCTTCAACTAAGCTGTCGTATGCAAAAGGTTTCGACAAGTGGGACTGGGTTATAGGGACTGGCATATTTGCTGATGACATTGAAGCGGTTCAGACAAGTGTTACATCTCAGATACAGGCATTTGTTTTCCCAATCATTCTTGGTATTTTTGTTATATCTCAAATTTTTTTTCACACTTTATTGTTTCACCAATTAAAGCACTTAATAGGTCTGCAGCAATGGTTGCACAAGGGGACTTTAATGTGGAAATCAAAACCAGTGGGAAAGATGAAATAGGTGACCTGTCTAGGACTTTTGATTCGATAATAGGCTCGATTAGGTATGTAAACAAAGAAACCAATCAGTTAGATGAGACATTAAGAGCTGGTTACTTATCATCACGAGCTGAAGAAACTCAGCTTAATGGTGAATGGAGAGGCATTTTAGATGGCGTTAACAATGTGTCAAATACACTGATTAGGTTTGTAGATGACATGCCAGCAATCTTTATGTCTATAGATAAAGAGTTTAATGTAAGATATATAAACAAGTCTGGACTAGGTGCGCTTGGTCTGACTCTGAAAGAAGCACAGAGTAGTAAATGCTATAGCATCTGCAAAACAGACGATTGCCACACTGACAATTGTGCTTGTGGCAGGGCTATTCAAGAAGGTCGTAGATCAACGAGTGAAACTATAGCAAGACCACAAGGTGACGATATGCATATCGCATACGAAGGAGTGCCACTTCGAGACAAAACGGGACAGGTTATTGGTGCTTTTGAGTTTGTTATGAACCAAACTGATATTAAAATTGCCATGGAAAAAATGAGAAAACAATCAGACTATCAGCTAAGTGAAGTAGACAAACTAATAGAGAGTTTAAATAGTTTGGCAAATGGGAATTTGAGTATGTCTATTAGCAAAAACTTAACTGATCATGACACTGACGAAATTGGTAAGAGTTTCGATAGAATTTACAATAGTCTGAGTGAGGTTACTGGAAATATTAGGTCGTACATAAATGAAACGTCACAAGTGTTGTCATGTATGGCAGCTAAGGACTTGAATGTTTCTATTGATAGACCATATCTTGGTGATTTCAATGAAATGAAGAATTCTATTAATCATATTCTTGAAACATATAGCGGTGTCCTAAACGAGTTTGGATCATCTGCAATGCAGGTCGCTGAAGGTGCGAATCAAGTGGCTCACGCTGCTCAGGATTTGTCACAGGGATCTACAGAACAAGCGGGATCAATACAGGAAATTACGGCATTTATGTCAAGAATATCTGATCAAACAAAAGACAATGCTGAACGGGCAAATAAAGCATATGTACTGAGTAGTGACGTGGAGTCAACTGCTCAACTGGGCACAAATAAAATGGGCACTATGTTATCTGCTATGGATGAGATTAATGCTGCTTCTGAGGGGATTTCGAATATTATTAGGGTCATAGACGACATTGCTTTCCAAACCAACATATTAGCTCTGAATGCTGCGGTTGAAGCGGCTAGAGCTGGAGATCACGGCAAAGGATTTGCAGTTGTTGCTGGAGAGGTTAGGGATCTTGCTGCTAGGAGTGCGAGTGCAGCTAAAAAGACCACAGACTTGATTGAAAACTCAATGAAAAAAGTTCGATCGGGAATAGATATTGCCCATGAAACATCGTCAGCCCTAAGTAAGATTATGACGGGAACATCTGACACTGCACATATACTAAAAGAAATTTCAGACGCATCGAACTTACAAGCTTCTCAGATCACTCAAATTGATGAAGGGATAGCTCAAGTTTCAACAGTCACTCAGAGTAATGCGGCAAACTCTGAGGAGAGCGCTGCGGCGAGTGAAGAAATGTCTGCACAAGCTGAGGCTCTTCAGGAAATGATAGGTACGTTTAGGGTACTCGATATAAGAGCCGTCTCAAATCAAAGTAATAGATCAACACGGCATGCCTTAATCATTCTATGGAGCTTTCTATGAAGACTCAAAAATCTGGTGAAAGCCATTTAACCAAAGAGGTTGGTGTAGAACGGATTAATTTGGATGATGAGGATTTTGGGAAGTACTAGGAATAACATCTAACTATAAAAAGTATAGTCAAAAAGCCTAGATCGTAGAAGATTGGATTCTATGATCTAGCTTTTATATGTGTATTTAAACTTGGTTTATAACTCTTCAGAATCAAGTGTATAGTTGTCTAGGAAACTATGTTTCTCACCATCTGTATTCCATCCAATGATTGCATCCATATGCACATTCTTAGCAGAGTGGAAAATTGATTTTTCAACATCTTTGAATGACTCACCAAGTGTTGCTATAAGCTCTTTCACTTCACGTCTCTTAGATGAAGTTTTCTTAGCGGCAACGACACAACCACAGTCCATAGGGTTTAGACCATTCCAGGAAGCCCATTTCTTAATGTCTTTTTCTCTTAAATAGTAAAGTGGGCGAATTAATTCCATGTTTTCAAAGTTTGACGCCTTTAGTTTAGGCATCATTGTCATAAACTTACCTGCACATAGGACATTCATCATAACTGTTTCAATGACGTCATCAAAATGGTGACCAAGTGCCACCTTATTACATCCAAGTTCCTTTGCAAAAGCATATAAAGCACCACGACGCATTCTTGCACAAAGGTAACAAGGGTAACTGTTTGCGATATCATCAACAACTTCAAAAATCTTTTTATCAAAAATTTTAACAGGTATATTTAAGTATTCACAGTGTTCTTCTAGTAGGTCTCTATTGGCCTTATTAAAGCCAGGGTCCATTGATATAAATTCAAGTTCAAAGTTCTTCATACCGTGTTTGTGGAGCTCTTGGAACATCTTTGCAAGTAGAAGACTATCCTTGCCACCCGAAATTGCGACTGCAATTTTGTCGCCGTCTTGAATAAGGTCATATTCTTTAATGGCTTTTATAAACTGCGTCCATGTTCCTCTTCTAAATTTCTTTATTAAACTACGTTCTATATCGCGGAGAGACTGACGCTCATTTTCTGGGATGAAAATTTCACAGCCGCTGCCTGAAAGCTTTGACATTGCTGCCTCCTTGCTATTTCTATCAATATAAATTTACATGTATGTTTAAATCGGATTAATTTGATCCGATTTAAATTGGAATCCAAATGATATATTATCTTTTTTTGTGTGGGAATTCAACTGTTTGGGAGTGAAAATGTTAAAGAAGTGCATGGAGCAATCTTGGGATTGCTACAGACCAAAGAAGTGCACCGAGCAATCTTGGGATTGCGCTCGTCGCGAGACGCGCCGAATATCAAAAAGCAAACACAACCATAAATGAACGAAAATCTTGCTCATTTATGGTTGTGCCTGCTTTTTGATGCACTTCTTTGTCTTTCGCGCAAAAAAATACTCCGTTAATTGTGGTAAACGGAGTGAAAGAAAATATGGTTATGAGTTGTAAAGTTGTCTCATACAATTTGTAAGGCAGGTCCGTGCAAGTAGTTGATGATTTCGAGAGACCGGCTGGGGAAGCTGGTCTCTCTATGCCTTACTGGAGCATGTATTGAGAAATTGGGGTATTTGAAACGTCCCTTAAAGAACGTTGTCAACGAATATTGGTACAAATGTTAAACGAGTTTCTTGTTCTCTGTAATGTACTATTTCTATACTGAAGCAAAGTACCAGACAACACTTAGTATTGTCACGGATAGGATAAAGTAAGCTACTTTAGATTTATTCATTAAGACCTCCCGTGAATGATTGTTATATGTTTAACGATTTATCGCCTTAATATTAACATATACTTGTATACAAAGCAACACTTTTCACTTAGAAAATTTCAATATTGATAATGGGGTGTATATGTTGAAAATACACAAAAGTAAAAAGAGTGAAAATAGGGTATGTCACAATGAAATTATTGACGTAAAAGGGAAATTAATTACCTAATCAAAGGTGAATATTTTAACAATTATCAAATATTACGAGTTTATCAAATGTTAATCTGTATGTTGTTATAATTTTGCTATAATGTTGTTAATAAGGGCGTACCATAATTTTCATGGGGGAATGAATATGGAAAGTACATATCAAGTTATAAAGAGAAACTATAGTATGAAGCCAGAAAAGGTGGCAGAAGCTCTAGTTGATATAATTACTAATATAGAAGATCAAAACTGGTTGTCTGGCGGGCCACATAAAGACCTTGTGAAGTCTCTTGACTCTTGTATCGATGCAAAAGCATCACCAGACTGTATTCTTGATGTTGTTGAAAAGGTTATATCTGTTTTTATCACTGATTCAGGTTCATTAAGTAAAATTGCGTCCAGTCTTGAAAAAGCCGCAACAGAACTGACGCGTAAAGACATAAAACTCGCGAAATCCTATATACATGAGGTTTACCTGTCATCAAGAGGTCTTAATATCGAAGAATCAAGACAAAAACAGTTGTTGTCTGAAATCAAGATTGATATTCTTCGTCAGCAAGTTGTCAGCGAGAAGAACAGAGACAAGATTCAGTCTCTTGAGTCAAACTTAAAAGACAACGCTGCTCTAGACGAAGAACAGTCTCAAATGATTGATACACTTGTTTCACAACTAAGTGAGAAAGATGACCTTGACGATCTGCAATCAGAGTTAATTGATCAGATTAGACATGCACTTAACGAAAAGACAATAGTAGACATAGAACAGTCTGAACTGCTTAATAAACTAGAGAATATATTAGCACAAAAAGATGAGATTGATACGAAGCAAACTCAGAGTCTTTTAAAGATTAAAGAAGAACTTATAAGCAAAACAATCAAAGACATTGAGCAGTCCTCTGCGATCGATAAGCTGGAGTCTCGTTTATACGATATGCAAATGGAAATTGAAAGTCTCAACAGAAAATTTAGAGATGCTGGTCAAGGCGCACTTGAAAGAGACCGAAACGTATTTAATAAAATTAATAAGTCTAATGTTATTGTGACTATTATGGCTGTGTATATGCTACTACTAAGCATTGCCTTGTTTACAAGACCTTAGCAGGACTTAACAAACCGCACCTTTAAGTATAAATTCAGAATTTTTCTTACTTTTATTCTTGACTTTACCTCGAGGTGTGTTTATACTAGGTTTTAAATAAATATTCTTTGTACTCATTAAGAGCGACTGAGGGACTGGCCCTATGACGTCCGGCAACCTGCATTCATTAGCAAGGTGCTAAATCCAGCGGTGAAAACCGGAAGATGAGCTTAAATGCGATTAGCTAACCTTCTGGAAACCCAGAAGGTTTTTTTAGTGTTATAAATTCCGATATATTTCGTTGCATCACGCCTCGTCTATCAAAAATTTTAATCACTAAAACTAGTATGTAGGTTCATAAAACGCGTGGAGTTACAAGAAAATTTAATATCACTTATCAAGAGCGACTGAGGGACTGGCCCTGTGACGTCCGGCAACCTGCATTCATTAGCAAGGTGCTAAATCCAGCGGTTAATACCGGAAGATGAGTTCGCTGAAAAGTCCATCTTCGATGGGCTTATTTTATTGCTTACGAAAACTTCCATAATTTGCACAATTTACTAATCAGGAGGCGTATTTATGGCTAAGACGTATGAAGAAATTAACGAGAAAATCAGAAATGGAAATGCAGTTGTGGTAACGGCGGAGGAAATCATTGGTATTGTAGACGAGATTGGTCTTCAAGCAGCAGCAGAAAAAGTAGATGTTGTTACAACTGCTACATTTGGACCAATGTGTTCATCAGGAGCATTCCTGAACTTTGGTCATGCTAGCCCAGCTATTCGAATGGAAAAAATCTTCCTAAATGACGTAGAGGCATACGGAGGTCTTGCGGCGGTAGACACATATATTGGCGCAACACAAGAATCAAGATCTGAAGGGTATGAGTACGGTGGAGCTCATGTCATTTGTGATTTGATTGATGGTAAGTCTGTCTTTCTAAATGCAACTGGCAAAGGAACTGATTGCTATCCAAATAAAAAGACAGAAGCTAAGATCAAGCTTGATTCAATTAACGAAGCTTATCTATACAATCCAAGAAACTGCTACCAAAACTACAACGCGGCTATTAACGGATCAGACAAAATCATTTACACATACATGGGACCTCTAAAAGCTAAGCATGGAAATATTACCTATTCGACATCAGGTCAGCTTAGTCCACTTTTAAATGACCCACTCTATAAAACAATTGGTGTGGGAACACGAATCTTCATCGGCGGCGCAACAGGCTATGTTAGCTGGAGAGGAACACAGTTTAACTCATCTGCTGAAAGAGATGACAATGACATTCCAAAAGGTACAGGAGGTACATTAGCACTCATTGGTGACTTAAAGGACATGGACACACGTTACATTAGACCAGGTGTATTTAAAGACTACGGATGTACAATGTACGTTGGTGTTGGTATTCCAATTCCAGTACTTGACACTGACATACTAAAGCAGTGTGCAATTAGGGACGAAGAGATATTTACTAATGTTATAGATTATTCAGTTTCAAATGGACCTAAGCCCGTTCTGGCTCGTGTAAGCTATGCTGAACTGAAGTCAGGTCAAATAGAAGTGGAAGGGAAGAAAGTCAAAACAGCACCAATTACTAGCATAACGAGGTCTAGAGAGATCGCTGACATTCTTAAAAAAGCAAATTTCAGATGGTGATTTTGAACTACAAAAACCAATTGAAATGCTTCCAAGAAAATCATCAGTTGGTTCATTAAAAGACAGAAGCTCGGAGGCCTAATCATGAAGACTAAATTCCTAATAAATTTTCCAGCAACACAATCTCAAGAACCAGTTATTTACGAACTGATTGCAAGTTATGGACTTAGAGTGAATATACTAAAAGCATCTATTGATATTAATCTTCAAGGTCATATGCTGGCTGAAGTTGAAGGTCAGTCTGACAAAATTGGTCAGGCTTTAGAGTATTTAGAGCGGGTTGGCATTGAAGCAGATTTTGTTAAGAGTACAATTCAGCGCATTGAAGAAAAATGTGTAGACTGTGGTCTGTGTACAACAGTTTGCGGCTCGAAAGCCCTCAGAATTGGTCATGATACAGAGTGGAAGCTTGAGTATGAAGACAACAGATGTGTCGGTTGCAACCTATGTATTCAGGCATGTCCTCTTCAGGCAATTACAAACGAGGTGGGTTTAGGTGTCTAGCAGTACAACTAAAGAAAGTGTATACCAAGAAAGAACCTACCGTGACAAAACGGTTGGACACGATCTGATTGAACAGACCATTATTCAAAATGAATCCGATCTGCAAATCTACTCTAATATTAAGGTTGTAGACGTTGCAGAAAGTCACCTTGAAGATATTAGAAAGATACTAAGTAGATACATTGAGAAACAACCTGAGTTTCAGACAAGTTTAAAGCCTATTGAAGCGATAGAGGATCAAGGGAAGGTTCACTATCAAATTCAAAAGATGATTGAAGCATCGAAAAAAGCGGCAGTAGGCCCAATGGCGGCCGTTGCGGGTGCTGTCTCTCAATATGTTGCAGAGTGTCTGCTGGAAGAAGAAGAGGGGTTAACAGATATTTTCATAGAAAACGGTGGAGATATTTACTTAAAAAGTACAGCTGAACGAAGAATCTTAGTTCATGCAGGTGAGTCGGTTCTAAGTGAAAAAATTGCACTTAAAATCAAACCAGAAATGACACCCTGCGGAATATGCACATCTTCTGGAACAGTAGGACATTCACTAAGCTTTGGGAAAGCAGATGCAGTTGTAGTGATTAGCAAAAACACATGTTTAGCTGACGCAACTGCAACGTCTGTAGGCAACATAGTGAAGTCACATTTAGATATAGAGAAGGGTATAGACTTTGCCAAAAGTATCGATGGAATTGACGGCATTCTTATTATTGTGAAAGACAAGGTAGGTGCTTGGGGGCAAATCGAATTGTGCTAAGTCATATCTGAGAATGAAGGAACTACAATCAAATGTAGATTAATGGATAAAACTTGAGGAGTCACTTGGGTTCTGTAGAAAGCTTGATTCTGGATTCAAGCAAAGAAAAGGAACCACATAGGAAAGGATGTAGCGGCTATGAAAATTAAACAGATACTAGAGGAAAAGAAGCCAACAATTTCATTTGAAGTTTTCCCACCCAAAAGAGATATGGATATTGAGGGGATATTTGATACAATTGGAGCCTTAAAGCCCCTTGATCCTGATTTTATATCAGTAACATATGGTGCTGGTGGCACGTCTAAAGATACAACTATTGAAATAGCATCTAGAATTAAAAAAGAGTTTGATATTGAAACAATTGCCCATCTTACATGTGTGACATCGACAAAGAAAGAAGTCGACGAAACACTTTTCGAATTAAAACAAAAGGGTATTGAAAACATTCTTGCTTTACGTGGCGACATTCCTAATAACATTCCAACTTCTGAACTACCAAATGATTTTAAGTATGCTTCAGATCTTGTGAAGCATATAGGATCATCAAATGATTTTTCTGTTGGAGGTGCTTGTTACCCAGAAGGTCACCTTGACGCAACGTCATTTGACGAGGACATTTGGAATTTGAAGCGTAAGTCTTCTTTAGGACTGGACTTCCTCATTTCACAATTGTTCTTTGACAACGAACTTTTCTACAGGTTTGCCGATAAGTGCCAGTCACATGGTATTAACACACCAATAATTGCAGGTATTCTACCAGTGCTGAGCAAGTCCCAAATACTTAGAATTCAACAATTATCTGGTTGTACACTTCCTAAAAAATTCCTACGTATTTTAAATCGTTATGAGCATGACCCTAGCGCTCTTAAAGAAGCGGGAACAGCGTATGCAATTGAGCAAATTATCGATTTACTAAGCTGGGGAATTGATGGTGTTCATATATACACAATGAATAAGCCTGAAACAGCTGCTAAAATTACGGATGCGATCAAATCTATCCGTAAAACATTGGTAGATTCTGATGTTGGAGCGGTTTAAGAAATTTGCATACTTTGATTATATAATATGTCTAAGGAAGTATGTTCAATGAAGTATATTCAATGAAATAAAAGCTACAGCCCATTTAACACACGGGCTGTAGCTTTTGAAATTTCAAACTGAATTTTTTCAAAGTTTGCGACATATGTATATATCTTAATTAACCTATAATGTTTTGATTAAATCTACATGCTATACTGATTTCGAGTGATTAGAGATTAGTAATATCAAAGTAGTTACTATGCTGATTTATCGACAAACCTTAGTTTCTGCATAGTATATAGAATAGAAAGACAGGATGATCAAAATGAAACAATACATTTTTATCGATATTGACGGAACACTGTTAGATAATTATGGCAAGGTTCCTAAGTCAGCAATTGATGCAATTACACAGGCTCAAAGTAATGGGCATAAGGTATTTATTAATACGGGTAGGGCAAAATCTGGAATGCCACCTAATGTTGCTAATCTTCCATTTGACGGGTTTGTGTACTCAGCAGGCACAGTCGTTGAAATAGGGAATGAAAAGATCTTCTTTGATGTACTTACAAGTGATGATGTTCTTGGACTGGCAAGTATTTTGGAAGAACAGGGTCTAGGGTATTCATTAGAAGGTTATAATAGATCGTTTTATGATGATATTTCTGGTCGTATATTTGAAGCGCTTAATTTCAAAGTAGATAAAGAAGACAAACTACTACATTTTAGAGAGTATGACACTGAAAGTGACTATATTAATAAGCTGGCTATTTTCGCCAAAGAAATTCATGCATTTGATGTTTTGAAAGATATTTTACCGAATCATCTTGACCTAATAATTCATGACAAGAACATACATGACATATTCCTAGCAGAGATTATTAAAAACGAATCTAATAAAGCAACGGGCATAGAGAAAGTACTTCAGCATTTCGGTGCGAATCAGAATCAAACAATATGTTTTGGAGACAGTCCAAATGACTTTGACATGGTAGAGTATTGCCAATTAGGTGTTTGCATGGAAGACGGTTCAGATCAGCTGAAAGTCATAGCAGACGACATAGCAAAACCAGCTGGAGAAGACGGAATTTATCATTACTTTAGCAACCTTGGTCTTATAAATAGCAGTTTAACAAGAGAATCTTCATAGTAATAGCATTATGAATTATGAGGCGGATATCTAGAAGAGATATCTGCTTTTTTTTAATGTGAAATGCCTTATAAGGGGCTATTATCTTGCTGATCATAGATAAGCCAAGATAATAGGCCTTTAACTATACTAGTCTGTTTGATGAAATAAATGACTTTGAAGAAGATTCATAGCTTTAACAAGTTCAGTATGGTCATCTGCAGTAAGTTTTTCGAGCCTTGTTTGATACACTGCTTGAAATTCAGCGAACGCATTTTTCATTAGATTGAATCCATCATCAGTAAGAGCAATCATTGTGCTTCTTTTGTCTGTTGGGTGGGGGACTTTTTTTCACATAGCCCAGTTCAGTTAGTTTTTTTTAACTCACGACTGGCATTTGGCATAGAAATGTCAAGACAGTCACAGAGTTCACTGACACTTTTTGTATTGTGCAGATAAATAATCTCAAGTATGTTGTAATGTTGTGGCGTTAATGTATCTGGTTTCGCAGATTTGCGTATTTCTATTGTTGAATCATATACGGATTTTGTGAATTCCAATATTTCTTGAAATAATTCATGTTCGTTCATTAGTCATACCTCCATATTTCATTATAGGCAATTACTTATCAAATGACAAATAACTTATGATAATTAACAAATGATACTTATCATTTGACAACTAAAAAGAAATGTGGTACTTTATACTTATCAAATGATAAGTAAATAGATGCACCCATTTTCAAACTCAATAAACGTACTGGAGGAAATTATGAATACACTTGTAATCTACACACATCCCAATCATAAGAGTCTTAACTACTCGTTTCTAGAAAAGACACTAGAGGGGCTAAAAAAAGAACCAATCCTCAGATTCAGTTAAGGTGCTTGACCTATACGAAGAAAACTTTGACCCTAGATTGGTATTTAATGAGGAGAAAAGAAGAAGAGACATGCATATTGACCCTAACTTAGAAAAACACAGAGAGCAACTGCTTTGGGCAGATAAAATTGTTATGATCTACCCAATATGGTGGGGAAGACCACCCGCAATGCTTTTAGGGTATATTGACCAAATGTTTGCCTCCAATTTTGCATATAAGAAGACGGGTGGGATAGTGCCTGAAGGCCTTTTAAAAGGAAAGTCAGTGGTGTGCATTTCTACAATGGATGGGCCAACTAGGTACCCGATGCTGTTTCTTAACAATGCCCATAAAATACTAATGAGAAAAGCGCTATTTAACTTTGTTGGCATTAAAAATGTTAAGTTCTTCGAGTTTGGAAACGCAAGCTCAAAAAAAAGACGTTCAGAGTAAACAGTTGAACAAGGTATATGATTATTTTATGAAGGTAGCAAGTTAATAAATTGAGAGTTAAGAAGTAAGTTGAAAAAAAAGTAAATGGAAAGAAGTATATAGAAAATCTGCAACGAGTGGCTATAAACGTTGCAGATTTTTTTATTACATTATAAGTGTTTTGACCTCAAGCTACTTATTTTGATTCTAAGTCAATACTACCGTCCTGCTGAGCATCCATGAACTCCTTTTTCTTCATATAAAGCTGACAATTCATTTTGTCATAATAATTATACGAGTAATATGTCCATGAAAGTCCGAGTGTACCAGCTACAAAAAGAGTTGCTAAAGTCGAAAAATGGAAAAACTCAGACCCTAAGATTAGGGAAGCCAGTCCCTCGACACCAAGTATAATCGCCGAGAGAATAAACGAAGCGTATATCATCATTTGATTTCGTGAGATATTATCCCACACATAGACTGAGAAGCTTCTAATTGATGTCCCTATCGTGATGCCTACCAAAGCGTTAAATAGTATTACTTTATATGATTCAGCTGTTAAATGAGGTATTAACAGATCTACAATACCAACTGCAACACCAATACTTGCTGAAATCAGAACATTTATGATTATAAATTTTTGGTTTTCACTCATGTTTTCACCTACAATCCTAGATAAGTCTTAAAGTCTTTGACATATGTTCGTGTGACTTCAAGCTCAATAGGTGGGGCACTCGTTTGTGTCACATTTAATTTAAGAAGAAGCTTACCATTAAACCAAGGTTGTACTCGATCTATCATTACTATATTCACAATAAATGATTTACTAATTCTTATAAACCCTTGGGTCTTCAATTTAGGTTCAAGTTCATAGAGTTTTTCCTTGATTTTGAATTTGCTTATATCGTTGACTGCATACACGTTATTACCAATACCTTCAAAATAACAGATTGTATTATAGGGAAGGATCTCATATCCATCCTCAGACTTTCCTGATATAACTTGTGTATTTTCATCGGAATCTTTCGATTCATTATCACGAATGGATTCACATCTATAGCTATCCAGAAAAGCAATAAGCTTATCAATTGTCAGCATACTAAATACAATAGCGAGTTGACTTTGATCGTAGTCATATCCAGATTCAACAATAAGAACATCTATTTGACTGTCTTTTGTGCTATTTGAAATTGTTATGTCTCTGTTTTTAAGAAGCTCAGTCAATATTGGAACGAGCTGATCTGAACAGACTAATCCAACAACCATAATAAATCTCCTTTAAAGTATTGAATATATTATAGCATGAACTTACTGTGATAAGTTCTCAAGCACTTTTTTATGTCCTGAAAGCATATGGTGGTACATATCCTTTTGGATCTGGTCACGAATCCCTTTTCTGGACATCATAAATCTGAAACCAGCATTTTTTATAGGGGTAACTATAGATGGTTTGTCAAAATAACCATGTTCCTTATAGTACTTATAATCTTGAACAAATACACCACCTAAGCTATACGCAATGGCGTCAGTAAACAACATTTTGGCGCCAACGGCTTGGAACATCTCAGTCTTAATATAATCATTTTCAGCATAGTTTACAGATTGTCTAGCGAACTCGTAGATCAGTCTGTCTAACATTTCGCTATCTTTGCATTCATCTGAAACAATACCAGACAGGTTTGAACTTTCAGAACCGTAGCAATACATAACCTCATGCATATGGGGGATTTCTTGAACAGGACCAGAAACAAGATAACCAATCTGCTTGCCGGCAAAAATCGGAATATGAGTGTACCTGAAAGACCTATCAAAGAACTGTTTGATTTTATGACCAAAATAACGGTCTTTTATTTCACTTGCATAAATAATAATGTCCGCTTCTAAAACGTGATCAAGCGTTTTTCTGTAGTCATCACGGTCATCAAAGACGCAAACATTCTCTGCACCACAGCTACAACATCCAACGCAGTAATGGTTAAAACTAATTTCATTTAAGTTGACGATATCTACAGGGCCGTTAATGCTGTTCTTATATGTTTCGATCATTTTTGCTAAGTTTGCGTTCGTATTAGAACTTTGGTTTGCGTCTGTAACAATAACAGTACGTTTTGCTGTGTTTACCAGTGGCATATCTGATGATTGACCTTTTCGGGGCTCATATTTAAAACTAGACTCAGTAAGCGGTTTGAATTTTGGAAATAAAGGCACGTCACGCTCAATGGAATCAATAAGATTATTAAAATAGAAGTCAAGTTCCTTTCGCTTATCTTCTTTTGTGAAATCTTGCATGTCATGTGACAAACCACCAATAAACTTCATTTGTAGGTCATTGCTGACGCTTTCCATATAGTCATGAGCTACATTGTCATAGAAATGAATTGACGTTGTAAATGTGCTAGCAAACTTGTCTTTAAAAAGACCATCTAACTTCATGTCATAAATTCTTTCAATGAAAAGTTTCATGTGAGCTGGAACAAGTAGGTGGTAAAGTGGGAATGTCCATAAAACTAAGTCAGCGTTCTTAACGTGTTCAATAGCTTCCCTTATTGCAGGACTGCCTTTTCTGACAGCTTGAATTATATGAACCTGCTCAAAAGAATGCTCTGGGTGTTGAATTTCTAGGTATTTAATAGATTGAAGTGTTACACTTAATTGCCCTTTAGGGCTACCATTCATAACGAGTACTTTCATTACTTTTCCTCCTAATATTATAAGCGTTTGCCGAAAGATCTTCTTTATAGATACATCATAGGCTCTATTAAAAGAAGAATAAATGATTTGATGGTAACTTGCCATATGACATATGTAAGATGCATGTATGAATTGATTGTTAAATTGTCAGAATAATGACAAAATTACAAATCCGTAGTATAATAGAGGAGTAATATCGGCAGAATATGGAACAGGAGTGATAGACTTGATCCAAAAAGATGAAGTATTGGTTGGTCTTTTGCACAACCTGCCGGATACATATGGTGATCACCGTATGAATGACAGAAATAGAGTAGACTTATATAGCGGTGTCGACATTATATCCGACGCAATTGTCCAATCTCTTGAAAGCGATGATACACAGAACTTTATATGGCTCTTTGCTCTTATAGAAAAAATACTTGAGAGAGGGCGATACCGAGGTAAAAGAACTATTGAGTTACGGACTTATTGATCATCTACAGGAAAGTTTAATTAAGAATAAAATGAAATTAAATGCGTTTGACCCATGGTTGCGTGATGAAACACGTGGCGTATGGCAAAGCATGATAGACATATGGTCTCAGGCAGATAGGCCAGACTAATAATTGGGAAGGCTCTTAGGGGGGGGGGCTTCTTTTTTTTATAGAAATTTTATTCCAGTGAGGATGATTATCTGGTTAATATTATGTGAAGATGTACTGGATGCAATTGATTAAAACGGAGTGAATGGGTATAATTTAAAGTAGAATATCAGAAAATTGAGATATTGACCTAAAAATAATTGAATCGAGGGTGATTATATGAGTAATGAAATGGCAGCGCGCAGAATTAGAACAGCTCAATCTGTTATGGAAGACCAAGTTCAGCTTATGCAAAAGTTAACAGCTGGTATTGAAACAGTAAGTGACAGTGCCCACAGTCTTACTGAAAGTGTTGCTAAAATCAAAGACAAGTCAAATGACGCCCTAACAAAAGCAGATGAAGGGGCAGAAGTAGCATCAAGAGCTGTATCGAACATGGGTGAAATAGACAACTCAATTTCTGTTATAGCAGACAAGGCAACTGAACTTGAACGTATGACCGCTGATATTCTTCAAATTTCTGAGGTAATGCAGGGGATTGCATCAAACACTAATCTTCTTGCACTAAATGCAGCTATAGAAGCGGCAAGAGCAGGAGAAATGGGTCGTGGGTTCGCAGTGGTTGCTGAAGAGGTTAAGAAACTTGCAGAAAGTAGTTCAGAATCTGCTAAAAATGTTGCTGAAATAGTAAAGGTTATTACGAATGGTATAAAAGACATTGGCAACAAAGCCAACGTTTCCCTTGAGTGGTCTGAAAAAGGCAAGAATGATGTAAATGAAACGAATGAAAAGTTTAACGATATTACAGACGCCATACATCAGCTTAAAGATGATAATGATGCAATTCTAGAGCAGTCATCAGAACTAAGTTCAGCGAGTGAAGACATGACATCGGTTGTTGATGTTATTGTAAAAAAAATAGAGTGGTTATATCAGAAGGTCTACAAGCTGCAGATGACATAAACTGCGAATCATAGAAGGTGTTATTATGCTTACGCCGCATTAATGAGTGCTTATTTAATAAGTGTATTAATATATGACAAACTTCATGCACAACGCTGGTACATACTACCGCAGATGATTGGATTTGGCGTTATGCTTGCTTTTAGCACAATGAGCGACTTCATAATTGGGGAGCCGTTAATATTTGACTCACATGTTTCGCTCATTCTATTAACAGCCTTCACATTCAGCGTAGGTTTGAACATAGCTCAAAATTTTGACTGGAAGAAGCATAGCACACTTACTGTTTCTTTATTACTGTTTGTTATAGCAGTAATACTTATACAACTTGGGCTTTTTAAAGTAATTAAAGGTGGTCAAATACTTGTAATGCATCCACTCAAAATTGGCTGGTCTACGGACACATTAACATTCTATGACTTTCCATATTTAAAGCAGTATTTGAACATGACGCTTCTCGTGACCTTTGGTATGACACCAATTGCTAACTTACTCTTTGCTGGTGGAATTTGTAATGATTTTGACAAGGCTCCAGAATTAGGCAGTAATGTGAACCTTATAGGTTTAGGGCTCTTACTTATGAAAGGTTTTGGAATCTGGTGGGTATTTAATCAACACTTTACAGGAATACCATTTTTCTATCCGCCAGTATTAAGCTTAGTCATTGCAATAGTGTTCGGCTTAATCGCGAAAAAATACGTTAGACCAGATATGATTGCCAGTGGCAAGGTTGTACTCAGTTTGGTAACTATGATGGTTATGCATCAGGCTTTTGTGGTGGTTCGTTCAGACTTCAAATTACCTGTACTTATTGGTGTATTGGTATATACATTGATAATGCTTGCTTTTCACCTGTTACTAAAGAGAATAACGCAGAAAAAACGAGAGAACATTGTCTTTTTAGCAGGATGCTGGGGACTAATGTGTTCATCAGCTATTACAGCTATGAATGCTATGAAAAGTGCTTCTAAAAATGATGGAAAGTCACCAGCGCTGGTAACTGTACCAATTATAGGTATTGTTCTTGTGAATGTGATCCAGTGGTTGATAGTTATAATGTAGGTATATGATCAAAACTTATGTGAGCTAATTGAAAATAATCATCAGTTGCTTTATAATATAAGTAACCCGTAAATTAGATATGAGGCCTTAACAAGCCTCAGCAGTAGTTTTCTCCTAAACATCCGAAGCTCGATCCTTCCTAATTGAGTGAAGGGTGTACTACTACTTTCCAAAGCGTTGATCCCATACCCACGACATCTAACCCGTTGAGTGGCACAGGGATTTTCGTTTTTTTTTGTTGTTAATTTGTGAATCAGAACTATCTATAAGTAACCAAGATGCAATCAAAATATAGACCTACGATCCCACTCAAAACAGGAAGTGGGATTTTTTAGGTTTTGCAAATGTAAAATTATCCTAAAATGACTTATATGTGGGCTGTGTATGATAAAATAACAGGAAGAGAACAATTAAATAATTTCAATCAGTCAGTAACAGAAAAGGTGTTTGAAAAATTGCTAAGAAGAATAAGGAATCATCTAAAAACACATTGGTTGAAATACATAATTACTCCAATATTGTATTTTGGGTTGTTAGCTTATTTAATGAATTATAATCCTGACAATTTCAACCGTACTATAAGCGGGGTTACATATAGACTTGGAGAGCATTCTTCAGTTGTTGGATATTGCATATCTACAGTGGTCAATAACACTGGTGAAATTGAATCAATTCATGTTGAAAAGTCGAAACGTGGATGTGGTATTGGAGAAACACTAGTTAAAATTCATCTTCAATGGATGAACAATATGAAATGCGAGAGAGTTGGAGTCACAGTGTCACAGGAAAATGTATCAACAATTGGATTTTACAAAAAAGTTTGGTTTTTATCCGAATACTTTGTACATGCAGCAAATAAAATAGTATTGATATTACATAGTCTGGTGGTGGTTACATATCTATTATGAAATTGAACCTAATTCGAACCTAGTCCCATTTGTACAAAGCTTCTGGATCAATACTGGATCTAGTACGAATAGAACTTTTGAGGTTGAACCAGATGGTTGTTTTGATATAGTCATTCACCTATTTGACGATAAAAAATAAGCTTTTTTATGACAGGAATATGGGACAAGCCAGTAGAAGTTTCGTCATACAAAAATGTTCAAATTTTTGGTGTTCGATTATTTCCAACAAGTTTAAAAGTGTTTTTTGACATGAGCTTAAAGAGTATTAAAAACACTAGAGTTGAGTTAGAGTCCATAAACTGTAATAATATCTTTGATATTGAATTTTTGAATAGTGCTAAATGTGTCAATGAACTCATTAAGTATTTTAACTCCGTATTCGAAAGTATGTTAGTTAATGATGATCATATAATCATTAACAAGCTTTTTAGAAATATTCAGTTAACAAAAAACATTGATGAAATATCAGTAGATATCGGTGTAAGCAGACGCCATTTAACAAGGCTGATTAAAAACAATCTAGGCATTACGACGAAATCATATTTAAGTATAGTTAGATTTATTAAAGCAAAAGAACTTTTACTTGATGGAAAGAGTATGAATGACATAGTGTTTGAATGCGGATACTATGATCAGTCTCATTTCGCTAAAGATTTCAAAAGATATAGTGGGAGAAACCCAAGTGAATATAATTAAGATGTCCCTTTTTTACAATACAACCCCTTGTGATTTCTTTATAGTTAAAGTGTAGTAACGGTGGCTAAACAAATCTGAGTTCTGAACGAAAGGAAATCAATATGGTTGAGTATGTATCTCCGTGTATTGCTGTAGAATGTATTGAAACATCAAGAGTGTTCTATGAAAAATTGCTTGGACAGACAGTAAAATATGATTTTGGTGAAAATGTGACGTATAATGGTACATTTGCAATACAGTTAAAACCCCATTTTGCTAGTATGATTGGTAAAAGCGACAAAGAGTTGAAAAGTAGACCAAACAATTTTGAGTTAGCGTTTGAAACAGAGGACTTAGATGCGTTTATTGTTAAACTAAACAATTGGGACAGTGAAATTAAATATTTACACGACATTATAGAACATGATTGGGGACAAAGAGTTATTAGGTTTTACGACCCCAGCGATAATGTTATAGAGGTAGGCGAAAAAATGGAATCGGTTGTTATGAGGTATTTAAGAAATGGATTAAGCATAAAAGCAATTTCTCAGAAGACACAGTTTCCTGTCGATTTTGTTCAATCATGTAAGACATTACTAGACAATGAGTAAAACAGTGTAACATATTTGGAACCTATAAAATAGATTGCCTAACTTGCCACTTTGTATACGGAGTGGCATTAACTATGACAAAATTATGGTAAAATATAGTTTATAAGTAATAAATAGAATAACGTGTTAAGACTGATAGTACAACGTACTATATCAATTCTGACTCAAACAATTGTGAATAGGAGTGAAGAGTATGTACCAATTAATTGTTCAAATGATATTTATGACCGCTTCTTATTACTTCTTTGAAATGTTTGTTGAAAGAAAACTTAGAATTCGTGAAAAAACTATTCGAAAAATTAGGAAAGTTTATGACTTGGGTAATTGGAACCGCAGTAACTACTGGGATTGTGTTTTTTCATTTATCCTTATAAGGATTTAGGCGTACCATTTTCAGCAATGTTTGGTGCAACCTTTGGATTTTACTTTTACGCAGCAGTGTATAAACTATCTGAGTTTGTGAAATTACTGGAGGACTAAATGAATTATATATACAGTGAAACATCTTATCCTGTTGAAGCTGAAAAGTTGATACGAGTAGCGCTATGTAAGTAAACAGTAATACATAATGAAAAACAGTCAGTCAGAGATTTAAAAAGATTAAAGACACATAGTAGAGAATTCGGTAGGAGTGTGAATATGAAAACAGCAATAGAATGTAAAAAAAATATGAATGAGATTCGTATTGAAATCGATAGTATTGATAATAAAATTGTAGAGCTAATCGCATTTCGATCAGAATACGTAAAAGAAGCCGCAAAATTTAAAGCGAGTGAGACAGCTGTTAGAGATACTAGCAGAGTTCAGCAAGTGATCAACTCAAAGAAAGCACTTGCTGATATATATGGAGTGTCACCAAAATTAATTGGAAAAATATATTCAACAATGATAGACCACTTCGTTAACGCAGAGCTAGAAGAGTGGAATAATAAGAATACCTAAAATGATGTATAGTTCAGTACTTGGTTTTTGCACTTCTACCTGCATTACCAGAATGTTTAGCTTTCACTTTTTTAGCCATCAGTTGTTTAGCATTATATTGCTGAATTCTGCGTTTATACAGAGCTTTCTTGACTTTTCTTACTTTTATAAAGTCCTTTTTTGCTTCTTCTTCATCATCTGATTCAATATCGGCAAATGATTGTGCCTCGCCATCAAGTTCTTTGAGAATGAGCTGATCCATAGGTGGTAGCTCGCTTGAATCGTGCGTATGTATCGCAGTATGTAGCCTGATTACTTGATCAACACCGTCTTGGGCGCCAGAAATGAATTTGAAGGCTTCACTCATCTGTGCGAAATTACTAAAGTCAATTTTGCCTGATACAGCTAGTCTGAGCACCACAGTCCAAAGAGCCTTCGCTCCGCGCTTTCTGAACTCTTCACTGACATCAACTATAGTGGTTAGTCTTGATGCTGCTTCTTGTGACCTTGGATCATTGAAGAAAGCCTTATTATTATCAAGTAGGGCTTGTGCAACTTCAGGAGGTTTTCGATTTGCACAAAGTATGGGAATCAAAACATTATATGATCCACCTACTTTTGCAGGTGGTTTATTTGTTTGTTTAATATACGGACCTGCACCCATGTTGCCATGCCAAAATGGGGTCATAATTTGGGTACCAAACGCGTTATCAACACTTTGTTCTTCACGTCTTCCCATTTTTTAAGAAATCCATACGCTCATTAAGTGGTTCAGAGTATTGAAAAGGCATTTGGGAAAGCTGTTCATTTTTTAGAAGAGCCTTCTTGTTCCATTTCCATTTTGTCACTTATAGGTTCGCCTTCATCTTGAGTTTCCTCAGGAGTGAATGATTCTTGCGAATCAACACGCTTTGGTGCTTTTTGGTCGTATAGACGAGGATCCATATTTGGATCAAACATAACTATCGCCTCCCACAATTTATTGAAGAATTACTACCCAATTAATTTAGTGGAAAATTTTATGAGTCATAAGTTGACTATGAAATCACATGACTGATCTGAAATGATAAAATGAAGAATGTTAAATGAAGCTGGCGATATCAACTTAGATGGGCATTAGGAGTCGTAAGAAAGTTAGGTAAATTACATTTCTATATAGATTGAGGTAGGAGGCTAAAATGGTAACACATTCATCAAAAATGGTAGCTCCATGCGGAATGAATTGTACATATTGTTATGTACACCATAAATCGAAAAAACCATGTAGTGGTTGTAGAATGGGTGATGAAAACAAACCATCATCTTGTCTGAAATGTAAAATAGAAAAGTGTGTGAGGAAAAAGAGTATTAGCTATTGTTACGAGTGTTTAGAGTATCCTTGTACTATCCTAAAACGACTTGATAAGAGTTACCAAACGAGGTATGAAGAGAGTCTAATTGGCAAAATGAATATGATTGAAACAATGGGAATGGATTACTACCTTGATAAAGAAAAAGATAGATTAACTTGTCCAGAATGCGGTCATGAACTGAACATGCATGACAAGATATGCTGTAATTGCTCAAAAAAATATGAAGTTCGTGAGTTAGACAAACTATAGTTTGATGAATGAATTATACAACGCTTAACAGACGCCTTGAATCTATCTTTTGTTGATTTAAATTCTAGCTTTATAACTTATAGGTAAGAAATAGAAAATGCCTATTGCGCCTGTTATAAGTAGTCTGAAGAATCCAGAAATATCTTTTAGTTGAGATGGATCTAACTTACGTTCATATTTCGGCAGTAAAGATAAGAGTATTCCTTGTCCAAAAGTATTCCATTTTCCTGTCGCCAGTAGAATAAATAATACACCGAGAAGTACAATAATAATACTGTCGATATTGATAAAATAACCAATATCACCAGCAAAATATGCACTAATTAATAGTAAGCTACTTGTTAAAATAAACGAGATGGTAATCATTAGGTCTCCTTTGTTGTGAATAGTGTTGATGTTTAAACTCTAACGATTTTTACTATTATGAACAAGAAGTAGTTGGTGGTAAAGTAGGCGTATGTAAGTAGAAAGCTAATGTTGTAGTATAGAAAATCAGTGCAACTTCATCTAGTGAAGTTCCTTCAAAGACTATTAGAAATATTGGGGTGACTATGGAAATTGAACTGAAAATACCTATAAGAATTGTATATTTTATGATAGAAATGTTTCGGTTTGCTTTTGAAAGTATTGTTATTATGTTTTTTCTGTTATTTGCTCTTGGAATACTGCGTAGTAATTTTGGATCAACAATAGGCAATGAAACGTTCATGGTAAGCACGTTAGAAATGCAGTTTTGTGTATTAGTGGGACTGGTAATGGCATTCTTACGTATAGAATTATACTTTACAAAGTACCCTTTGAAGGTGTTAATTAATGATAATAAAATAGTATTCTGTTCATTATTGAGAAGGAGAGTTTCATTGATTGAGAATTGTGAGATCAAGAAAACTCCACGCTTTTGGGGTCGCTATTTCGAGCATACTATAACTGCTGTGATAGATAACCATACAAAAAAAATTTAAGTTTCACATTGAGTATTTTGAAAATTTCGAGGAATTATTTCAGATTTTAAGAACTACACAAACGTAGTGAACTTCATCAAGTTTGACCAAAAGTAGTTAAGTGTTAGATAGATGTGTAAGTAAAGGAGTGTGAGTAAATAAACACACTCCTTTTTTAATTGACTATATGATTTAAATCTTATTTTTTTTCTCTGAATCGTCGTACCTTTGCAACATTATTACATTTAGTAGAACAGTACTTCTTATTCTGATTTTTGCTTTTATCAAGAAAGTAAAACTGGCAGTCGTCAACGCCACATCTCCTAATTCTAGAAATTAGATCAGTGTTAATAGATTCTATCAGCTCAATAATTATGTCTGAAATTATTCTATTTTCATTTGAAGATGTTGAGACCAATTCAATAGTGGGGTTAGCATTTTTGACTGAAATCGTATTATAAAACGATGATTCTTTGAGACAGTTGCATAAGAAATCAAGATGGTTGTCGATTGAATCTCCATTAAGCACACCAATTGTAATGCTTCTTACAGTTTTTATATCTGTGACAAACATCTCACTTGGGCCGTTCACAAGTAGAGCATTTGATGTGTTAAGATTGCTATTTATCCACTTACAATCTGACAACACATCTTTATTTTCATGATTTTCAAACCACATTGAGTTGGCTAAGTTCAAAACTAAATCACACTGCATTGTGTAACCTCCTAAATTAATATTGATAGTTACAATAAGGGGTGTTATATTATTATTATTATAACACGCAAAATCCATTTACGGTGGTTACGGAGGTTGAAATGAGAATAATATTAAAAGGTGTACCGTCAAGTGTTGGTGCGTTAAATACTGGCACGGAATCAGCACCACGATTATTGAGAGAAGCAGGTCTAGTAAATATACTAGGTTCATATCATGAAGTTGTGGATTTAGGTGACGTAGAATTACCAAATGACTTAATAAGGCATAATGTGCCACCGATTCGCAATTGGCCATCTCCCAGACAGGTTTGGTCACAGACTATAGAACAGTTATCGTCATGCTTTGAAACATCGGATTTCACAATCGTACTAGGCGGCGGTTGCAGTATCTTTACTGGTGTTTTTAGCAAGTTCCATCAAATGTATGGTGAACATGCTAAGATAGTTTCATTAGATCATCACATAGATATAAAAGAACCTGACTCAGAAAAAATGTATGGGTGCTACAGCATATACCCATTGGTTTTTAACAACGGAAAATCAGTGGTATGGAAAACCGTTAGGTTTTACAAAAAAAAGTATAACTGCAATTGGCTATGGCGAGGACACTTTAGGAGATGGGTACGATGTTAGCGGCATTGAAGGCTACAGTAAAGAATTAGTATCAAAAATTGGTGTAGAAAAGGTAGTCAGAAAATGTCTAAATGGACTAGGTTGTGACGACAAAGTCATCGTTCACTTAGATTTAGATGTAATAAATGAGTCGAACTTAGCAAGCGTGTATATGCCAAGCCCTAACGGAATGAGTATTTCTATGGTTCAAGCACTGTTAAAAGGAATTGTCTCTGACTCAAGAGTGTTAGGTATTGTTGTAACAGAATTTTCGGGTGCCTACGAGTCTAGTGAGTCAGACGCAAGAGTAGTTACAGAGCTTATAGGAAGTTTGTTTAAAGAATAGTTTTTACCTATAACACTGTTGTGATACAGGGTTTTGTTATAAAGTAAAAATAAAGCCAAAATAGTAATTACATAACTAATGTTGAACTTTGAAGGGATTTTGTATGAAGAAAATTAAAG
>JDSF01000185.1_pt1 | contig 42508 bp, 56 predicted proteins | sample 199441 | NCBI WGS metagenome assembly JDSF01 (sample SAMN02592751, study PRJNA231836) | bioreactor metagenome | isolation source: continuous culture bioreactor denitrification-DNRA | place: Germany: Bremen
TAATGGCTCTAACAAGTGAATACGTGGATGATCTCCTAGAATACGATGCGCTACTTCCTTTACAGCTGGATTAAGATGAACAGCATAAACAACTTCAACATCTTCATGATTCTCAGCTATTCTTAAAACGGCTTTACAAATATTTTCTAAGGGCTCCCCTAGATTTTCACGACGATGAGCCGTCATGGCGATAATCTTCTTACCTGTATAATCAAGGTGATTGAGCTTCTCTACTTTGAAGCGATAATCATCACTGATGGTTGTTTTAAGGGCATCAATGACTGTATTTCCCGTCACAAAGATAGCGTTATCTGACACCGCTTCTTTTAACAGATGTTCTCTAGCCGTTTCCGTTGGAGCAAAGTGTAAATCCGTTAAACATCCAGTTAATTTACGATTCATTTCTTCTGGATACGGTTGATATTTATCATAGGTACGAAGTCCAGCTTCTACGTGTCCTACACTGACACGATGATAAAATGCAGCTAGTGACCCGACAAAGGTTGTTGTTGTATCACCATGTACTAATACAATATCTGGTTTCTCTTTACCAATAATATCGCTAAGTCCTTCTAATGCCCTGGTGGTAATCTGAGCAAGTGTTTGACGTTCTTTCATAATATTAAGGTCATAGTCTGGCGTTAAATCAAATACGTCTAGTACTTGGTCTAACATTTCACGGTGTTGAGCCGTTACACAAACAAGGCTATCGATCTGATCAGAGGCTTCTAATGCCTTAACAACAGGCGCCATTTTAATGGCTTCAGGTCTTGTGCCAAATACACTCATGACTTTTATCTTCACGATGTTCATCCTCCCTTACATTTAATTTCCCAATAATACTGTCATAATATTCTTATCCTACAATTTTAATCCAGTTTATATTATACAACATTTATGCCTGTATGCAAAATACTTTCTAAGCCCTATTTACAAAAATAGCAACTTATACTATGGGTTGCTGGAAGAATTTTACCAATGGTTTATCTTGTTAAAAAATAAACAGCTAAAATTCATTCTAGACGACATCTTTGTTCAATTTGTTCCTTGACTAAGATTATGATATAATGAGCCTATATTGAAGTTAAATAGGTCCAATAAGGTCTAATCCGAATCTAGACCTACTAAGAAGGGGAGTGGTGGTATGCAACCAATCATTAGTCAATTAAATATTACGGAGAATGTAACGTTAATCACTTTGGCCAATATACCCATCAACCATAAGGATATTGCTGCTATCTTTACGTCTCTTGCTGAGGCAGATATCAATGTGGATATGATTAGTCAGACATCACCTTTAAAAGGTAAAATTAACATTTCATTTACTTTACAAGACGATGATCTTTTTAACGCTATTCAAACCTTAAAATCTTACAAAAAAAATATTCCTAATTTACGTATTGACGTTAATTCAAATAATACAAAAAATTTCACTATATGATGAAGAGATGCAATTCAAACCTGGTGTAGCGGCTAAAACCATGACCATACTATCCGATGCTCATATTGATATAAAAAAATGATTACCACATCTGAGATTGATATCTCTTATCTTATCTATGCATCTGACCAGCCTTATGCTATTGACGCACTAAAATCCATCATTAAAGCTAACTAACAGACTAGTATAAAATTCTTATATAGAGTAACTAAACAATAAAAAGCTATTCTAAAACGTCATCGTTTAGGAATAGCTTTAATTATATGCTTAACTTATTCATAACTTATTGCTTGTTATTTAATTTGATACGCTTAGAAATAAAATCTATAAACCAGACCATAACAATAATGGCAATGATAATAAACGCCAATTTGATATCATCCATAGCGATTAATATACCTGCAATACCAAAACCACCACTCACACCATACAAAGTGAGTACAGTCCGTTTGTGGCTATAACCTCTATCCATTAATCGATGGTGTAGATGCCCTCGGTCCGCCTGCATAACTGGTTTTCCATTGACAACTCTTCTCAAAATAGCAAAGAATGTATCAAAGATTGGTAACCCAAGTATTAAGACAGCCACGATGATGGTAATGGCTGTATAGCTTTTAATCAGTCCTTGAATAGAAATAACGGATAAGGTAAATCCCAAAAATGTAGACCCTGTATCACCCATAAATATGGTAGCAGGGTTAAAGTTATGTGGTAAGAATCCAAGGCAAGAGCCTGCAAGTGCTGCTGTTAATAATACGGCTGTTGGTTCGCCATTCAAAATAGATATGAACATAAGGCAAAGGGCAGCGATAGATGAAATTCCTGTAGCTAAACCGTCTAATCCATCCATTAAGTTAACAGCATTGGTTATACCAATGATCCATACAATCGTAATAATATTACTAAAAGAACCTAATAAAATTACCCCACCAGGTGCCCACGGCCAACTAAAAGCCTGAATGCTCGTTCCTGTTGCCACAACAATTAATGCTGCTAATATCTGAAAAAATAACTTAACCTTGGCTGGTAAGTCATAAATATCGTCTAATAATCCAACGACGGTAATAACAAGTCCTCCACCAAGCAAACCCACTAAGTGTCTTATTTCAAGATTCTGAATGGATGGTGCTAATAAGATAACAGTAATGACAAAACCAGCTACAATAGCAGTTCCTCCTGCAAGGGGCATTGGTTTCGTATGTATACCTCTAGCCTTTGGCATATCTACTGCACCAACTCTAAAAGCAAACTTCTTGCTTAGTGGTGTTATGGCACATGCTATTAAAAAGGCAATGGCGAAAGCAACTATGTATAATAAATTGCTATTAATACCGACTAAAAAATCAAACATCTTTTTTTCATCTCCCCTAAATTAGGTAGTTATGTATATGAATTATTCGAATTTCTCTACAGTAATATTAGCTTCCTCTAGAAGCTTCATCGATAATTCATCTGGATAATCCCCTTTGAATACAACTCTTTTAATCCCTGCATTAATAATTAACTTGGAACAAATGACGCAGGGTTGAGCTGTCACATAGATGGTCCCTCCCTCAATGGACACACCATGCATAGCTGCTTGAACAATAGCATTCTGTTCTGCATGAGAGGCACGACATAATTCATGCCTCTGACCTGATGGAATACCTAATTCCTGTCTCAGACAGCCTATTTCTTCACAGTGCATACAGCCAGATGGTGCACCATTATACCCGGATGTTAAAATTCTTCTATCTTTTACAATGACTGCTCCAACTTTTCTTCTTAGACAAGTAGAGCGTCCTTTTACAATCTCAACAATATCCATGAAATATTGATCCCATGATGGTCGCATAGATATAACCCTCCGTTATTTATAATTCAATCTTTTCAATACGTCTCATATGTCTTTCTTCATTAGAAAAAGGTGTATTTAAGAATAGGTCAATAATCATTAATGCTAATTCGCCACCAACGATTCTTCCCCCTAGAGCCAATACATTGGCATCATTATGCTCTCTTGTTGCTTTTGCTGAAAAACAATCATGACATAGGGCTGCACGGATACCTTTCACCTTATTAGCTGCTATGGATATACCTATACCTGTACCGCAGATTAGGATACCTTTTTCACATTCTTTACCCACAATGGCTTGACATACTTTTTTAGCAAAATCTGGATAATCACATGATGATGTATCATAACACCCATAATCCTTGTACACTACACCATTAGATTCTAAGTATTGTATCACTTCTTGTTTTAATGCGTATCCTCCGTGGTCACTTCCGATTGCTATCATTATTATTCCTCCATAATCTTTTAGAAATTTTTATGCACCTTATCTACGAGTTGACGGGTTAACTCCCTTATCTGTTCTGCACAATTGTCGTATACTTCCTTACTTCCTCCATAAGGATCTTGGATATCACCCGTATCTCCAAGATATTCCATATACGTTTTTATTTGACTCATAAGATGAGGATACGTCCTATGAAGATACTGTCTATGACTATCTGTCATGGTTAATACCATGGTCTCCTCATCTACTTCATTTTCACAAAAAATTGTAGCTACATGGTCATATATAGCTGGATAATCTTTTTCTACAATATCCATTGTATGTCTATTTGCTGGGGATGGAAACGTTACAAGTATACCTCTAGATAATACTTCAACGGGTATATTTCTATCTTGGAAGTACTTATAGGCCATAGCCTCAGCAATTGGACTTCGACACGTATTTCCTGTACACACAAAAATAATACGTTTCATCTCATCACCTATCCTATATATGAATGACTTTATCACCTGCGGCTTTTAATAAGCGATTCATGGTAGCATAACCAATATCTTGGTTTGAAAAAGCTTCACTATAAATATACTTAACTTTTCGCTCATCAAATTCTCGAAGAACCCTAAAAAGATTGGCTGCAATTTCATCTGGTTTACGTCTGTCACCGATAACAAGGATATGGTCACCTTTATATCTGTCTTTTGTCTGTTTTGTTGCTATGATGCCAATACGTGAACCTTCCATTTGTTGTTGTTCAACTAATTTATTAATATGATTAATAACACGTTCGTTATTTCCTTTGAATATAATGAGCTCTGCATCTGGTGCATAATGGCGATATTTCATACCTGGGGCCTTAGGGACAATGTGTTTATTCATAGACTTAATGGCTGGATCTTCCACCACTGCTCCAACAACCTCTTCCAGCATTTTTTTAGTAATACCACCGGGGCGAAGAATCGTCGGGGTGCTTTCTGTTACGTCTACCACTGTAGATTCAAGACCAATTTCACTGTTACCACCATCAATAATCATATCCACTTTACCTTGTAAATCATGAACCACATGCTGTCCTGTTGTGGGACTTGGTCGACCAGAAATATTAGCACTAGGAGCGGCTATGGGTAGACCAGCTTTCTCTATTATACTTCTTGCTATAGGATGTGCTGGAATACGAATGGCTACTGTACTGAGTCCTCCAGTTATATGCTCTGGTATGATATCATTTTTTTTCAAATACAAGGGTCAATGGTCCTGGCCAAAAATGCTCCATTAGCACTCTAGCCTTATCCCCAATATGCTTAGCATATTTCTCTACATCTTTCACATGGGCAACATGAACGATGAGTGGGTTATCCGATGGTCTGCCTTTTGCTTTGTAAATATCTGAAACAGCCTCTACATCAAGAGCATGAGCTCCTATGCCATAAACAGTCTCTGTAGGAAAAGCAACTAACCTACCTTGTCGCAAAATATGAGCTGCCTCTTCAATTATATTATGATCGATATCCTGATTGTCTACTCTACGAATTATTGTCTCCATACAATATCTCCAACTATGGTTAATTCACATAAGTAATTTTGTCATGCTTACTTCATGTGGAATAACCCAACTATTATTTCTTAGTATTTTTTCTGTCTTTTTTACCTCTTGGAATTATATGATTATCTTTCATAAAGCTGAAGTACAAAATATACAATTCCATGCATACAAAATCTACATAAATACCAATATTGGTAATGGTATCAAAAGTATACTTTTACCATTATTCCCATTAGCATTATAATGAATCATGATGAATTTCTCACAGTTATTATATCATATTTTAATAAAAATAAAAGGATAACCTGATTTTCATCATGGCTATCCAATAAAATTGATGGTGTCGAAGGTGTTGCGATTAAGACTTAAAACCATATATGTTATGACCTTCTCTTTTGCTTGTTTGGCTAAGAAGCCATAATCCAATAATCATCAAAGCAGCTCCAATAAGTATGACGATTTCTAGCTGTCCTCCATCTAGCTGAACAGGCATTAGATGTCGCCATAGGATACTGGTACTATTAATGACCATATGCAATACAATGGACGTGTACAAACTACCTGTCCATATCACCACATAACCAAATAACACGCCCATGATCAGAGCATACATACCTTGTACAAGATTCATATGACCAATACCAAAAAAACAGAGCTTGTATGCATACTGCTACACCTATACCAAACCCTTGTCGAAGTTTCCCTAGTAGAATTCCTCGGTAGAAAATCTCCTCCATAATAGGTGTCATAATCCCTGCCAACAAAAGTGTCATAAAAAATGGTCGATTCATAATATTTCCAATGACTTGTCCATACTTTGGAAAAAAGTTCTCCCAGTGGTAACAACCATAGAAAACCATTCACAAAAAGATTCATTCCAATACCACAAATAATACAAATGACTATGGTTATAATAGAAACGGTTTTATTTAGCTTAGTCTGCAACCAAAACCTCTGATGATTTAACCGATAGATTAACCAAAATATGATGCATAATATAAACCATCCAATGACCATCATGATTAATTGATATCTATGGGTCCACACGGTTAGATCCATTTGACTATGACTAAGGGTATGTATGACAGGTCCCAAAAAAAAGAACCAGCATTTGGACCATGGCTTGAATGATCACATACATCACACTTTCCCCAAGAATTTTAGTTTTCATTCCTTTTTCTCCTTTGTAAAAAATGTTTTAATCCTATGAAGGCTATGTCAATTGATATAATATGTCAATCACGGTGGCATGAATAAAGGGGCTGTCTAGTATGTAACTTTTTTACATAACAGTCCCTTTATTCCCTTTAAAAGCTCACTGCTATATGTGTTTACTTTCCTTGCACCTGATCTTTATAGAACTTCATGATGCCTATGTATACACCCCAAGCTATTTTATCCTGATAATCATCTGAAGATAATAATTTAGCCTCCTCATAATTCGATAAGAAACCACATTCAACAAGGACACTTGGTATATTGGTTTGCTTCAATACAAAGTAGGAATTGCTATCTTTTACGAGACGATTATTTTCAGGATCAACAAAGGTTTTGATAGCTGTTTGTATACTCTGGGCTAAAAGCTTGCCATCATCTGAACTGGCATAATAAAAGACTTGGGCACCTTTATACTTTTCTTGGGTAAAACTATTTTGATGAATACTTACTAATAAATCTGCACCACTATTATTGATAATCTGTTTGCGTTTGTTCATATCCTCACGTTTTTTATTAGAACTGGATTCATTGTACAACCCGTTTTCATCTTTTCTTGTCAATACAACCCGAGCACCACTGTATTCTAAATAGGCTTTTAATTTTTGGGTAATAGCTAAGTTAATTTCTTTTTCTAATTCACCATTCACTCCAACTTTTCCAGGATCAAATCCTCCATGACCTGCATCCAGTACGATCACATAAGGATCGTCTTCTCTAGAAAATACATTGATCACTCGGTTTGCATATAAAATGGTTGCTACCAAAAAAATAAGAATAATCAAAGAGATCAACCACATAAGTATATGTGATTTTCGAATAACAATTATCATAGGTCCACCAAGAGTTTTTTTATAATATATTAATGTGTACATCCTTATTATGCATAGTCTCACTAATTTTATAAAAACATTCGCCATTACCCATCACTACCTATGGCATATCATGCTATTCTTTTCTTAAATATTTTTTCAAAATACCCCATACTTCAGGTTTTTCTAGACCAATTTTCCAACCGGCTGCCCCTGCTAGCTCATACTTTTCCATAAGTTTGGCTTTCTCTTCTATGGATTTTTCTTCTTCTAACCAAATTTTATATGTTATAGCCTCTTGTTTGTATTCACCATAAAACTGCTTCACATCATCTAACCAAACAATTTCCGCTCCGTTATCATCCAGTATTTTCTTAGCTCTTGACATGCTATAAGCTTCTGAAGAAACTTGGACATTGCCATCTTTTTCTTCTTCACGCCAACGCCTCGTATAATAGGGCAATCCAAGTATTACTTTTTCTTTTGGTACTTCCTTCAGTGTATTTGCTATACCATTCTCTACAAAACCTATGGATGCAACAGAACCACTTTTTGGTGACGTGGACCAATGCTCGTCGTAAGCCATAATAATCAAATAATCAATAACTTTGCCAAGTTCTGTACGATTATAATGGGCTGTCCAAGCTGATGGCACATACATATCTACCGATACAACAACACCTTGTTCTTTTAAATAAGGTGTCAGTTCTCGAATAAATTGCACATAATACTCACCATCTTCTTTTGCCACTCTTTCAAAATCTATATTAAGACCGTCTAGCTCATAAATGGATACAAGAGCTAGAATCTGTTTAATGACCTTTTCTCTTTTTTCTGTACTACTTAATACATCATGGGTACGTTCAGGATTAAAGCCATTACTAAACAGTCCCCAAACACTTAATCCTTTTGATTTAGCATACTCTACATATTCTTTACTGGCTAGGTTACTAATATTACCTTCTGAATCTTTTATAGCAAACCAAGTAGGCGATATCACATCTAAACCATCTACATTCTCCAAAACTTTGCTAATAGAGTTATTAGCTGTGGGATTGGTGACTTGATGCCAAGCAATATTAATTTTGCCTTCAATATCCAATTTCACGGGAGGATTCACTTCCGTTTCCACAGGTTGAATGTCTGGATACACTTCACGAATTGTCCCTAACTGATTACGTTTTACATATCCTAACATACCTGAATCCGTTCTAACACGCACCCATTCATCATCTATTTCTCCGAAAATACGAACCGTATCATTTAATAGTAACATTTCAGCTATTTTACCCTTTATATCGGGCTTATACGAACTTGAGCTTCTTTCTTAACTACAGAACTTTCGCCATAACGTTGTTCTCCACTATCAAGAACTAGAATGCCCTTTTCTTCATTGAAGCTATATTGCAATTCAGAAAAACCTTGAATAATTCCCATGGGTACATATGCCATGTCCGTATCAAATGTCATAATAGGCATATCCAGCTCCAATGGATTACTATTCACAAAATAAGTCAATTCTTCACTTTTCATACGAATAACCTGATTATTCGTGGTGTACGTTAGTGTACCTTCTTTTTCATCCCAATAATAATAAGGATCTATGTAACTATTAATTAAATCTACCGGAAGATAAATGTTCTCTTCATGTACCTTAGGCCTATATTTTACATCAATATTCTTCTCTTCCATAATAACACTAATTTTCCCTTTTCTATAATAGGGAAATATTTCATCTAATGTTGCCGTATCCTTAGTCGGTAATCTCTCCATTACATACTGTGTTCCATAAAATGCACCTAGTGTAAGGATACAGAGCACCACCAGTATTGTCATAACTTTCTTCATTATCTATCACTCCTCTAAGGTATTATATCACAAAGTCCCTTCTGATTTAACATGAGTCGACAAGAAAATTATTAACAATTAATGAGAAAAAAAATAAAACCACCTTTTTCAACCCTATAGCCTCAACTACATACCTGAATGTAATTGAGCTAACTATTGGCTAAATAAGCGGTTTTCTCTTACTAAGAAGTGGTACATTATATCAAACAATTCAAAGCAACAAACGCAACGAGAGTGCATTAACACCATATATCGTTTACCAAACTACTGTTGTCGTTTCTCTTCACATAACTTGCAAACCCATACTAATCCGAAATCTGCAAGTTAACAACACCTTTTTTCTTCTCCATTCCATACTGCACAAACAAAAATGCCCCAACCAATAAAAAGATATCCCCAATACTAATCACCTTAGGCAGAGGATAAGGTCTAAGCAACGGAATGATATCCGCTAACAGATAAGCTTTTGTCTGTACATTGCCTAATACATGACCAAGATCAAATGTCGCATTCACACCTTCTGGTAGAAATACAGGCATCTGCCCCCCATTTAAAGCAACAGGAATAAAATTAAACACCGTACCCATGCCTAATAACTTCATGGATAACATCTTGTAATTCATGAATAGCGGAACAAATAAGAACACATATGACATGAAGTGCATGATGTAAAAGACCTGTTGGTCTAATTGTATAACCTTTCCATTAAGACGTATGGCAACAATCTGGAACATCTGACTTAATAAAATGAGGTACCAACCCCTCACCTCAATATGTTCAAAATTGGCCAGTCTACCTTTTCTTATGTATCCTACAATGATGGATAATACAACACCTTCAATTATCATGGTCTCATCCTTTATAAAACAGCTTCTTTTGTGGTCATAACATGTATGAATTTATCAACTAACTCAGGGTCAAATTGAGTCCCTTTGTTTTCTTCTAATTCTTGTAATGCCTCCAATATGGCCATGGACCTTTTATAAGGTCTATCCGTTGTCATGGCATCAAAGCTATCAGCAATAGAAAGCAATGCTGATTCAATTGGTATTTCTTCGTTTTTAAGAGCATCTGGATAACCTGAACCATCATATCTTTCATGATGGTGTCTAATGATATTTGATATTTCTTTTAGGGAATCCACATTGCTCAGGATTCGTGCACCCATGACTGGATGTTCCATAATAATATCATATTCATCTTTGGTCAGCTTCCCTTTTTTATTCAGAATAAAATCCGGTATACCAATCTTGCCTACATCGTGAAGTAATGCTGCTGTTCGTATCATTTCAACTTGTCTCTTTTTCATTCCTATGCCTTTCGCTAATCGTACGGCATAATCTTGAACACGGGTAGCGTGACCACCTGTATAAGCATCTTTTACTTCTAAGGCATCATTCAGTGCATGAATCGTCTCCATAGCCATGGACTGAGACTCAAAATAGAGTTTAAAGGAATACCTTGCTACAAGCAATGGTGCAAAAAAATAACACCACAACACCTTTTCCATAATTAATATCTGCTAGAGCCATAATAATACCTAGTGCACCAATCCCCAGTAGACTAGGTACAATACCTTTGATATTATTTATAAAGGTCTCGACTATATTTTTATTATGCATAAGGTTAATCATAATTGCCACTAAAAAAGAATTAAGGATTTCACAGATTAAAATAATTAATAGTACTGACGGCACTAATTCTGTTAACGACGTGGCTTCAGAATAGCCAACAGCTCCGTACAATATTTCCCCGGCAATACCAATAACTAAAATAACTTGTGAAATGTTAAAGACTGTCCTAGAAATCTGTGTATTCAGAAGATGCCTCCTAGTGCCTTCAATAACAGGCATTCTAAAAGCAAAAACCTATACCCGCAACAATAGCGCCTACTAATGGACCACAAATGATCATAGACGTAACCGTTACTGCTAGACCAACTGAAACTGCAACACCTGATGGAAAAGATATTAAAAATGTTTCAGTTACTGTAGCAAGAATCCCCCAAAAAAAATAATGTCTTCCCAAGACGTTATTTCGTACTTATTATACAGGAAATATAATACTGCAATCGCTAATATACTGATTGCACATATATAAATCAACATACTTGATTTAATCTTCATTCTTATACCTCCACCCAGAGCAAAAGTGACCTCGTCACATAAAAAATTTCAAGTAAAACAGAAAGTAGAACTTTCCAATATTAGCGCATGAGCGGTCATATCGCTATATAACATGATCTTTTGATTCTATTTATATAAAAAACCGACCAATTCTTAACACAATTTATCTTACCAAACGCTAATCCAAGCACCTGCTGATAAAACTAATGACAATATACTTACTAATGCTACCATAACTTTTTTCATGAAATATAGCCTCCTTTAGATATTATCTCTGCTAAACCGCTATATAGCAGGCTATATTCCTCTCCGCTAGTCTTTCAAAAAAAATATTATAGAATACAAAGTATAGAATCGGTCGGTCCCTTATAAACTAATTGGTTAACTGTAGAATGTGACGATTAATAGCGTCCATGGTTGCCCTCGCAAGAGCTTCTCTTGGATCACTACCAATTTTGGCTGAACCTGTATATATTTCTTCCCTGCCATTGTATCTTGATGATATGCTAACAACCATGATGTCTATATTGGATAAGCTCACTTTTCTAGCATCCTCAAATACGAACACATCCTCTATCTCACAATGGTTTTCTACTGCTCTAAGTACTGTATTACCAAGTATACGATTAATATTGCTTGATGTGTTCACCCCAGACATACTGCTTTCATAAACTTGTCCTGCTTTTTTCAAGTACGACACGTACCTCCACGTTTGAACCGTTGTTATTAAACTCTATGCTTTTTTTTAGCTTTAACCTTGGGTCACCATCATTTTGTACCATATCACTCTTAATCTGAGCAATACTCACTTTCTTATAATCAATTGTCACATCAAACTGTGATATAAGAATAGCTTCAATATCTCTTAATATTTGTTTGGGATTCCTTTTTAGATCAGATACGATATGAATCTCTTCAATGCTCTCTTGGTCATCTAAGACAACCTTGCAACCTTGAACAGACCGAATCTTTTTTAGATAATTCTCCATCATCTCTACATTCATGATGAATCAGCCCCCTTTCGATACGCGTATATATTTTTTATTTTTATCTCCTAAACATCCCTAGTGGATAAAGGTCAGAAATGGATATGCTTGTATCTCTATAAATAAGTGTATATTTAAGTATCTTCATGGAGTAAATATACATTGTGAAATGCTTGTTCATATTTTGTGCCATGACTTTGTTTACTTGCAAGGACAAAGTCACAACAAGGGTAGGAAAATTTATTTTAACACTTTATTCCTCGTGCATGACAAAACAACACGGTGTATTATAAATTATATAGCATTCTTACCGTAATTTCAATAAATATGGTTGTATTTAGGATAAATATACCAAAAACACCTTATCTTACTAATAAATACAGGTACATTTAACCGATAAAATCAAATATCTCATTAAACATGTGCTCAATTTCTTCTGGTGTAAGCCCTTTTACATTTTTTTCCACCATTTGCTTCTTCAGGTATCAAAATAGGTTTTGTCTTACTGTAATCCTCCAATTGATTCGTGACAGTAATCCTATATCTTTCATTCTCTAATATGCACGTTATTTTATAGATATATTGTTGATAAATATACATTTGTAAGTTTATATCAAAGGATTCCTGCTCCATGAATGTTTTAACATCTTCCCCCCCCATCCTCTTTTTTACTTAGGTAGGTTATTTGATCTAATAAGGAAATACAATCCTCTTTTGTTAGGCTCAGCGTTAATTTCTTAGTCGTTATCTTTTGTTCATAGGTATGTTTGCCTACGGTGATAATTTCATTCCCCGCATCAATCACCTGATCCTTTAAATCTTGTAACACCTGATTTACTGCATCTGTAAACGGTTTATCCAACCCCTTAGAATTACTATGTGAATCATCATAAATATATTGACTACCCTGTCCAGGTGTTTTGTAGATAAGCCTTTCATTTGTTTTGTAGATTGTGCCCATACTTTTATCTTCATCTAATACATGAAAACGAATAAAGGGTTCAATAACCATAAGCCCTTTTTCTTGATCAAGGGTACCACTGTATAGCAGGCTTACCTCATTAATGACGGAGGTATCTTCTACCTTATCCATAAATTCTATCTGGCCATAGATCTGATACTGACCTTCCATTAGATGTTGTAGCCCTTTCATTATGCTATATGTATAAGTAGGTTTAAAACTCATGGAGAAGTTTGTCCATAGAATTAAAATGATAAATAGACCACTAATAAGTAGAAGTGGTATGTTCTTACGTATATACCCTTTCATGCTACATCCTCCAAGCCTTGTTTCTGTCTTGTACTAACATAATGGATACATTATCTCCTGCTCCATTATCTAAAACCCGTTGATAGAGGTCATCAACAATTGCCTGTAATTCTTTTTTTTCGTCGTAAGCCCAGATAGATTATTTCTGACATGACTTGATGACTTATATAGTTATAGAGTCCATCGCTACACAATAAATATAAATTCTTCTCTTTGTTCTGATTAACCTGTGTGTAAGGATATATGTGCTCCTGTATACCTAAACATTGGGTTAATACATGCCTATATGGGCTATTGGTATTCATCTTCTGATGATGGATTTGTTCACGTTTATCCATCAATGAATGATCCTTGGTTACTTGAATCATTTCTTTATGGTTTTTTGTATAGATTCTGCTATCTCCAATATGCGTCATCACATACTTATCCCCATAGATGATGAGTACCGTCAAAGTTGTCCCCATGATGACATCATTAAAGGTTCTTATCTGTTCATTAATCTTCAAGAAACACTTGGCTAAACTGCTTTTTATCCTATTCCATATAGCCTCAGTTTCAAGCAAAATAGGTTCTAAGTCATAATCCCACCACTTCGTTATTTCTGCTATAGCCATGGTACTAGCCACTTCTCCATGGGTATGACCTCCCATACCGTCAGCAACAGCAAACAAGCCGAATTCCCTCGAACCTACTTGTCCAATTTTAATGAGTATACGATCTTGATTAACTTTTTTCACAAGACCTGTGTGGCTAACCACACCATATTCAATCGTATTTCTCATTCACTTTAATTCCTTTCTCCAAGCCTACCACCAATGAATAGGTCCATCAATCATTACAAGGTTCGTTGTACTTGTTATTCATCTTATATACCCACAGCAAATCAACATTTATTTTCTATATCCTATCTCAAAAGTATAGGTACAGTTGGAAATACTAATCTGGCTACCGTCATATAGGGGGTATTCTTTATTACTAACGAGAGGTTCTTCATCCAAAAAATGTACCATTTTTAGAATTCAGGTCTATGATATAATATTGATCTTTTTCTTCAATAATCTTACAGTGAATACGACTTACGGAACTATTCTCCATGACATAATCCACCTGATTCTTAAGCTTCCCAATAATAAAAGGGTTACTGGCAATGATAATTTTATCAATTATATCCCTGTCTTTACGCACAAGACAAGGTTTGGTTTCTATTCCTATACCACGCTGTGCCGCATCTAATAGCTCCGTATCTTCGCTATCTGTGAACGACGCTCTGGTTACATGTTCATTAACAAGTTGTTCTTTATACTGAATATCATCATATTGCCCCTTCTTGCCTATGCTATTTGGGTGCATCCCTACCACATCATCCTTTTGTGTTCTTCCAGGTTGCTGAATAGGCTGTTCATTGGTTGTTGATGTTCTATTTCTTTTTTGTTGTTTAGGGTTGCCTTGGTGAATGGTTGATTGGGAGGGTCTATTATACACTTTTTGCTTATGCATATTAATGGAAGGCTTGATTGCTTCTTGACTTCCTTTGACTTGCTTAGCTTGCCAATGATCATAGAGTTTCTTGGACCCATATAGATTAAGGGCCATAAGCATGGCAATGGACGCTAGCAAAGCATCTAGTCTCAGCGAACCATCTGTCTCCGAATGAAGTATACCGTTTTTTAATACTATTAGAAATAGGAGTATAACCAAAACTTGAATGAGCCCAATACCTAAGTAAGGTGACGAAAGTCCTTCTTTTTTTTAAGGGTTTATCATTACCTGTTTGACTTTTAAAAGCCCCTTTGTTAGGCTGTTTGGTATGTTTTGTGTTACTCATTGCCTTGACCTGTTTTCTTTCCTTTTGTTTTGGCTTATCATTCTTCTTTCTATTTTGTCTAAAAGCATTCGTCTTAGGTAATGGCTCGTCAGCACCTACCAATTCTTGTCGTTGTTTATTACGTTTAATCAGTTGTTCAATAACCTGTCTATCTTCATTCTCTTGTGGTGTTTTACTCGGTTGACTAAATTGCTTTATGTTGTCTTTTCCATTGGTATTTTCTTTGTTTAACCTATCACACTCATTTGCTTGAGTACTATTTGAATGCATTGGGTAATTTTGTGAATCCATATGGGAATGGGTCACTGCTTTGTGTAACCGTTGCTTATTGTCATCTTCTATTGCATCAATGGACTTATTTTCTACGAGATGACTTATGGTAGGCTGTTGCGTTTTCTGCTCTACTTCACGATGGTCTTTGTTTACCATCATTTCTACCTGAACGAGATCAAAATCATCTTTTTTAGATGCCGTAAAAAAGCTTATGAATCATCATAACCCCTTGAACATCATCTTGATTAACTTTATCAAAAAAATATTCTATAAGTACTCTAAGATCGTTTTGTATGTCGTTCTTTTCATCTCCATAAGGTATGTATACAAACTTAGGTTTAAAATCATGAGGTGATACATAGATCATCTCAGGCTCCAAATTAATCTTAAGGCTACTTAAAAAATACTTGTTACAATCTTTCACAATGGCTATTAATGTGTTGAAAAAATGACACATATCCCCATAACTAAGTTTCTTTCTCTCAAGAGTGGTTGTTATGAGTTGTTTAGATGTAATGTTGTAATAGAGTTTCTTCTCACCATTAATCGCTAGTATATGAAGGTCCAAAAAAGGAATCAATAGGATTCCTTTTTATCATCTCCACTTCATATTCTTGTATAACGCGGGTAGCCTCCCCCTGTATGACAAGGTAGCTACTGATAGCATCTCGTTCATAGGTCATATGAGTGTTTGATTTCATGATGTACCTCTTTTCTTAATTAGTTGTTGGCGGTGTTGTAGTATCTACATTATCAAGGTTATTATTAATTCTTCCAAAAATACTTTCAACTAATTTTATTATTTCTTTTTTGAAAATTACTGCTAGAGCGATTAACACAATAATAATCAACGCAATCTCCACAATACCTAATCCATCTTCCTCATTCCAAAATCTCTTTAAATGCTTTAACATCTGTCTTCCTCCCGTATCTTTTTTGCGGTTTCATCATTCATATCATCTCTCATGGCTAATGTATAGATGCTTTCTCTTATGTGCTACACGCACATACTTATAGTTCTGCTAACCCATATACCTGTTAACGATAATAATCAAATGATTAACCTTGTTTTTTTATATTTATTTAAATTAATTTGAGGTACTTTAAGCAATATATATGTACTACTTATCACCCCTGAACCCACTTTACATCGTAAAGGACATAAAAGCAGGAAGCATGACAATAATAATGATGATCATAAACATAATCCCCATAGGCAACAGTAACTTAGAACTTGCTTTTTCCCCTTCTTTTTTGGCAACATTCTTTCTTACTTCCCAAGCTTCATTAGCTTGTCCTTGAAGGGCCATGACCAAAGTATCATTACCTTTTTTAAGGTTTTGAATGATAACAGAAGTAAAGCGCATCATTTCAGGTATTTTACACCGTTTACCGAAATCCTCGTATGCTTTGGCTTCCGAAACACCATTTTGTATATCTTGAAGAGCCACCAACATCTCTTCATATAGGAATAGGGGACTTTCCCCTTTGTTTAACTGATTCACATAATCCTTACCAATGCTTGTCCATGCACGACTAAGTGTCATACCTGCATTAATGAGTAAAGTCAACTTAATGACAAACTCAGGAAAGGATCGCCTAATCTGAAAATTTCGATGATCTACTTTCTTCTTAAGCTCATAGTCTTTTAAAACGGTAATAAAGATAATAACCAAAATACCTAACATAAAAAACTTTAATCCACTATTACTTTTTGTTTCAAAAAGCCATTTAACTTTTGCAGAATGTCCATCAATAGACGTTGGAAGATTCACATTTTTATCCGATTGCTCAAGAAGTTGTTCAAATTCTAATTGCTCCTTCAGCGCTTCTTCTACTAATTGTAACTTCTCCTCTTTGGTCAAGGTTTTCGGATAGACTGTCATGGTGACGGTCTGTTTATATTCTTCTCCAGCATAGGTAAGTACTGCTGTTACAGCAGCTTCCTGCCCAGATTTGGTGATGTTTTCATAATTTAATTCACCATTTCCTTCAATATACATTGGTGTATCAATGATCCACTTTATTTTGATATTTGTATTCTCGTAGCGGTCAGGTAGATAAAGCTGACGATGGACTACTTTGGCGGTGCCGCTTCTTATAACAACCAAATCTTTAAGGTGCTTAGCTGCTTCCTTTAACATCTTCACAGCTAGATCCTTATGAGGCGTCTCTTCTGGGACAAGAACAGTAAAATCTCTTATCTCTTTCTCACCATCAAGCTCAATCTCGGCTTGTAATTCATAAGCTTTATTGCCTTCACCGATAGCTGGTTTATTCAACCTATTTTGATGAAGAGGACTACCTTCACCACTTTGAAGACTTACCAAAAGGGTTAGAAATAGTACACCCATTAACATCATGATACCTAAGGCAAATTTCTCAGCCTCGTACATCCTTAACCGATAATTGTATTCCCGCTTTCCATAAATCAATAAAATATTTTCACTTACTTTTCGATGTGGCTTAATACGCTTATCAAATAATTTGTCCATAAGCCATAGGGATGTAGGCATTAGATCTTTTAGCTTATATTCTTTTTTTATTGACATAGTGCATATCTTCTTGGTACATATTCTTGGTTAAAAAATAGAGAAGGAAAATAAGTATTAGTCCAACACCACAAATAATGCTAATGACCATAACTACACCTCAATATCCATAATTTTTTGTCCTATCTTATAACTTACAAGAAACAGTAAAAGGCTGACTGTCATAAGAACTCTTCCTTGTAGAGATGTATACATCACATTCAAGTATCCAGGTGATGATATTTGTAGATAAACAATAATTAAAGGCACAAGTAAACTCAGTATTTTTTGTTCAAATTGCTTGCTGGCAACCAGTATCTCTATTTCATTTTGAATCTCCATCTTCTCACTAATGGTTCTAGATGTATAAGCAATAATACTAATAATATTGCCTCCTGTACGCTTAGCTGTTGTAAAGACATTGGAGAAATTAGATATGTCATCAATAGAAGCTCTTTTAGCAAAATCCTCTATTGCTTCTTCAATGGTTTCATTCATCTCGATTTTACGTACAATGTATTCTAACTCCCTAATAATCGATGTATGGGGATCTGGATAAAGAATTCGTAAATCCTTCAAAACAGCTTTAAAAGCACTCTCTATGGATTTTCCTGCTCCCAAGGAAGATGATAATGCATAGATCATCTCTTTAAATTGTGCTTTAAGGGCTTGTTTCCGTTTCTTTATAAGATCAGGTTTCTTGAACTTAGGATATAATAACCCTAAAAAAAGAGAGTATAAGCGCAATGATATGATGGTTATAAAACAATAAACCCATCATATAGATGACGCACATAGCTAGAAGCGTATATTTAAGACGCTCTACGACAGACAAATCATATATATCATAATCTATAAGACTCTGATGTTGTTGTTTTTGAAATAGTGATTGTATATTCATCCTATGTCACCAATTTCTATACCTGCCATCTTTAATTTTTCTTGATGGATCAGCGTATTCCCCGTCTTCATAAGTTGTCCCGCTACTTGTTTCTCTTGTGTCTCACCTGTCTCTTGAAACTCAAAAAGTGGATTCAGTATAATCTCACCATGGCTATATCCCTTTACTTCAACGATTTCAAGGACTCTTCTTGATTTGTCTCTAAGCCTTCCAAGATGGACCATAACGTCTACTGCTGATGCTATCTGTTGTCTAATGGCTTCAAGAGGCATATTAGCACCTGTTAAGATCATGGTCTCAAGTCTACTGAGCATATCTTTTGTAGAATTGGCATGTCCTGTGGATAAAGAACCATCATGGCCTGTGTTCATGGCTTGGAGCATATCAATGGCTTCTGCTCCCCTTACCTCACCTACAACAATACGATCTGGTCGCATTCTCAGAGATGATTTAATCAAATCACGAATGCTGATTTCGCCTTTACCCTCTACATTCTCATTTCGTGTCTCTAATCGTACCAAGTTGTCAACGGATTTAATCTGCAATTCAGCCGAATCTTCTATGGTGATAATACGTTCATCTCTGGGAATGAAATTGGATAATACGTTTAGAAATGTTGTTTTCCCCGAGCCCGTACCCCCCCACAGATAAAAATATTGTATTTGGCCTCTACCAACTGCTGTAGTATCCTTGCTATTTCTTCTGATAAGCTTCCCCATTTAATAAGTTGATCCATGGTAATGGGTTTGTCCGGAAACTTACGAATGGTTACGATGGGACCATTGAGGGCTATTGGAGGTAGAACGATGTTAATCCTTGAACCATCAATTAACCGAGCATCTACAATAGGTGATGCCTCATTCACCACCCGATTTACCTTAGCAACAATTTGCTGAATGACATCCTCAAGCTTAATTACGCTTTCAAAAGAACGCTCTATTTTCTTAATACGTCCATTCTGCTCTATGAATATATCATCTTTTCCATTAATCATAATTTCTGTAATGGATGTGTCTTCTAATAAAGGTTGAAGAATATCTAGTCGCCTTATAGCATTAAATATTTTGCTACCTAATTCATGCCTCTCAGACACGCTTATATAGGTTTCCATAGATTGTTCCTTGATAATGCGATCAATCATTTCATGGATGTCTGCATCCGTAGGATCCTTGGATAAATCCATTTGATCTCTAACAAGATTTTTTAGTCGCTGTATCTTATCGTCGTTCAATATGCATCCCTCTCTCCTGATGATGAAAGTCCCATATATTGTCCCAAAGCACTTCCTAATACCCCATTAAGATTTAATGAATGATGATCATCCAGCCTATTCATTGTATCATCAAAGGGTATGTAGCCTGTGACATGTAATCCGCCTAAGGATGTCAGCTCCAAACTCTGACTATTTGTGTTCGCATTGACCATCAGGCTAGCCTTCTCATGTAAGAAATCCATTCCCATTTTATTAAAGTTATGAAAGAGTTTTTTCAACCTTATATACAGATAATGGCTGTTCATTGGTTACTAGTATCAATTGCTGACACATTTTTAATAATTTTATGTTTCTACTACCCAAGCTTGTATCAAAATCTATGACAATACGCTCATAGATTGAATGTTCTCGTATGTATGTTATCAACCCCACCCATTCCTCTGTGGTAACCTCTCTCATATCTTGATAACATGATACCGGTGAAAAATAATGAAGCCCTGTTTGCTCATCTAGGGATTTTAAGCCTTCTATTTTAAGCATCAGGTTTGTATGTTTTTGCTTTACAAAATAGAGTAAATCAGAAAAATTATAGGATAAATTATCTTGTAATAAAGAGCCGTAGGAAGCTAAATCTTCTAAGCTAAGTAATAGAGTTGGTATCTGGCTCTGAGCTAATAGCCTGGCCATGGTTACCGCTATAGTTGTCTTCCCTACACCACCTGCTGGTGAATAGATTCCCATAACCATAGCTTCTGTTGCTACATTACTAACAATCACCTCATCCTCACTGTACTCCGAAAAAAATACGCATCAATTGATTCCCCAGCTCATCTCCTGGTTGGTATTTATTAATGGATGGATAATCTTTCAATGGATCTGGCAAACGGTCTGTAGCATTAAGTAAAACAGTAACTTGTACACCTGATAACGCTATATCGTCCGTTATCCAATCAGGTGAAATCAACAAAATATCACCTTGATTATGACTTAAATATTCTTTTAATAATTCTAGATTCGTAAAAGACACGATATGAAACTTTCGTTTACCCCATGATGATAAGTATTTCATGATGGCATTGATGTATCCTAGATCATCATCAGCTAATATGAGCTTTAATTCTACCATGGCTAATCCCCTTTCTATGCTTTATCATCCTATAAAATGATATACCGCGTTTATGTCGACTATCATTTGCCATAGAGTGCCTAGACCAATGGCGTAAGATAAACGAATGACATGGCTCTTATCCTTTTTATGCAAATCATCATACTGACCTACTCGACCCGTTATAAAGCAATTGCGCAAGAAATTAAAAAAGTGCCTCATACGTATTAAAAAGTTTCTATGATAACACATTTTTATAAGAGCCATTATCCCAGCTAAAATAAGCATATATAGACTGGCCTCCTTAACAAATGTAATACCCATGATACTACTTATGGCACTTATAAGCTTGATATCTCCAGCCCCTAGAACGCTTAACATAAAAAAAAACAAAAAAGAATGACGATAGGTATTAACAAACCAGTAGCCCAATACCCTATTCCTACAACGCCTGACTGCCATACATTGACTACAAATCCAAATATGGTAAATATAATTAGAATATTATTCTTTATTTTATAACTTCTTGTATCCGTATATACAGCTAATAAGATTAATATGCATACCAATGCATACTTAATAAAAGATATCATTGCCAAGTCATCCTTCCTTTGCAAACATCTATTCATTCAATCAACTTATTTTTTTATTAATTTAATTAGGAATTTTAAGACATAATAGAGATAACGATACTATAATCCGTTATGATTAATTTATGTTCCCTTTTTTACTACCCATAAAAAATATTATAAAGAATTATAGACTAATTGTAAAGATATTTTTGTTATTTTCATATATTTTGTTGAATTTTGTTTTTATATGATAACGTTATTCATTTAAGAACTAATTGATAACACAGCATACTTATAAGTTTTCTGACAGCATCTCATGCAAAAAGGACCTCTTACCAACATAACATATATGGGTAAGTGGTCCTTATTTTTAAAGATATTTGTCGATTATTGCAAGTGAATATAATAATACAAATCCCGGAATCCCTAATAAACCTATTACAAAACCATTGACAACATTCATGCCAACACCTAGGTCAAGTCCTTTCAAAACGTAGTTAAACCCGTATATAGCAGCTAATCCAATACAACCTTTAATCAAAACAAGTAACAATTTTTTCACTGGTTTCATAAGCATCGAAAACAATATGATGATAAGTACTAATATTAATATCCAAATAACTAACTGATTGTTTTCACTCGACCCCCTTTACCCTATGATAGTTATCCACAGTTCTTTTGTTAATGAGGCAATTTATCGACAGTACATGTGTAACCTATTCATTTTGGACTTTTAATCATGTTACATTATATGTCCACTTTTATAATATATGCTTAATTTACGATTATGCTTTGCAGCTATATCTATAAGTAACTATCTAAGTTTAGCAATAATATTCATGCGTTTAGCTTCACTAATAAGATACTGATACTTTAATTGCATGGCTTTTACTTCATAAATGCAACTATCAATAAGGTCTGGATCTGTCACCACATCAAAGTTATTGTACGCATTATCAAGAGCTCTTTTTGCAATATCAATGTTTTTTTTAAGTATTAATTCTTCTTCACTTAATTTATTTAGATTTTCATGGTCATGCTCATAATTTAATTGACTTCGCATTTTTTCACTACCTCTTATAATTATTGTTTTATTATATAGTATAGTCAAAATTTACAATTTTATTCTTTTTTTTACCAAAAGATACTACCCTCTAACTGACTTCTCAGATCGTAGTCAGGATGGATTTGGTAACCATCTTTTTTGAAAAAATACTCCGTTCAAAACGCATGAAAAGCCAAGAATATAGCCCTCTAGACTATTTATATTCTTGACTTTAAGTATTAACCACGAACTCCATGTTGACTCATTTTAGTAATCATTGTTTTCCATACTAGCGAATTTAGTAAATTGTCCCATCCAGACAAGATGTACCGTTCCTGTTGGACCGTTACGTTGCTTTGCGATAATTAATTCACCTTGATTCTTAGCTTCTGTTTCAGGATTATAATACTCATCACGATATAAAAACATAACCACATCGGCATCCTGCTCAATAGCTCCTGACTCACGAAGGTCTGATAACATAGGTCGATGATCAGCTCTCGATTCACAGGCACGACTAAGCTGCGATAAGGCAACTACTGGTGCTTCCATTTCTCTTGCTAATGCCTTTAATGATCTGGATATTTCTGATATTTCTTGCTGCCTTGATTCCGTTTTACCATTACCACTCATGAGCTGTAAGTAGTCAATGAGAATAAGATTTAATCCTTTTTCCATCTTAAGCTTTCGGCATTTTGCTTTCATTTCTGAAATGGTAATACCTGGTGTATCATCAATGTATATAGGCGCTGCGGATAAAATACTTGCTCCAGTAGCAAGCTTTGCCCAGTCTTCATCTTCCAAATCACCCGTACGCACCTTCTGAGCATCTACCATAGCCTCTGAACAAAGAAGACGATTAACTAACTGTTGCTTGGACATCTCCAGACTAAATATTGCTGTAGCTGCATTTTCTTTAATAGCCGCATGCTGCGCTACATTCAGTGCAAAAGCCGTTTTCCCCATAGAGGGTCTTGCAGCAACCAAAACCAAGTCTGATGGTTGTAACCCTGCCGTTTTATAATCCAGGTCAATAAATCCTGTGGGTATTCCTGTAACTTTTCCTTGATTCTTGTGGATACTCTCAATTTTATTAAGAGTAGGTACCATTAAATCCTTAATAGGTGAGAACTCTTCTGTACGCCTATCTTGCACAATATTAAAGATACGCTCTTCTGCTGTACCAAGAACTTCTTCCAGATTCTTAGTACCATCATAGCTATCTGCAATAATCTCTTGATTCGTTCTAATTAATCGTCTAAAAACAGATTTCTCTTTAACAATTTGAGCGTAATTTTTAACATGGGCTGATGTCGGTACGGACATAGCCAAATTAGAGAGGTGATTAACCCCGCCTATCTGATCTAAAACCCCTTCATCCTTCAATTTATTCTGTAGTGTCACAAGATCTACAGGTTTATTACTATTATATAAGTCTACAGCAGCTTCAAATATTGTCTTTAGATCAGGCTGATAAAAATCATCAGAAATCAATATTTCTAGAGCTGACGAAATAGCCTCTCGATCTAATATCATAGAACCTATGACTGACTGTTCTGCCTCCATGCTATATGGTGGTAATCCTTTTATTTCTGTTTCCACCACGATCCCTCCATATCTAAACCCTTACGCAAAATAATGTTTATCATCATTTTATTTTCACGCTTATTCAACCAATAATCTTAACCTATTTCAAAAGTATAAGAAACACATAGACCCAACATATAGAGGGTCTATCTAGATCATACACTAAGCTTCTTGAACTTTTACTGTTAATTCCGTCTTTACTTTGGCATTTAGTTTAATGGGAATAATATGTGTTCCTAATGCTTTTATAGGCTCTTTTAACTGCATTTTTTTTCTTATCGATATCAAGACCAAGTTGTTCTTTTGCAGCCTTTGTAATCTCTTTTGTTGAAACAGAACCAAATATTCTTCCACCATCACCGGCTTTTACATGAATGGTAATGGAACTGCCTTTTATTTTCACAGCAAGCTCTTTTGATTGTTCAAAAAGTTCTTCTTGCCTTCTCTTCTCTGATTGTTTTTTAAGCTTCATATCATTAATAGCCGCATTCGTTGCTTCTACTGCTAGTTTTTTTGGAAACAAGAAATTCCTTGCATAACCATCACTTGCATTAATGAGCTCACCTTTTTTACCTAGTTTCTTTACATCTTCTAGTAATATAACTTTCATTATTTTTCACCTTCCTCTAAGTATTCATCAATTGTCTCTTTCAGTATCTCTACAGCACCTTCAATGGTATAATCTTGAAGTTGGGCACCAGCCACACTTAGGTGACCCCCTCCTCCTAATTTTTCCATAATTAGTTGCACATTAATATCATCAAAAGATCGTGCACTCATGTAAATTGTACCATTAATATTAGTCAATACAAAGGATGCCTTAATACCTGATATATTTAATAATTCATCTGCTGCTTGGGCTGTTATAAGCTGAGGGTTAGGCGCATCTGATGGACAAATAGTAATGGCCATCTTATCTTTATAGATTTCTGCGTCTCTTACAGCTGTCGCTCTTGCTTTATAAGATGCCATATCATTCTTAAATAACTTCCTTACTCGCACCACATCCGCACCATTACGTCTGAGATATGCTGCAGCTTCAAAAGTCTTTACACCTGTTTTAACGACGAAATTCTTCGTATCAACCGTAATACCTGCAAATAAAGCATCTGCCTCAATGGAGCGTAATTTCAGTTTATCTGAAATATAACGAAGAATTTCTGTCACCATCTCACATGTAGAGGACGCATATGGTTCTATATAGCTAAGAACTGTATTTTCAATATGTTCAGCACCAACTCTGTGATGATCAAATACAACCACATTCTGAGTATAGTCCAGCAGTTCTTCACACTCTGTATAACTTGGACGGTTCACATCCACTATCACCAATAAGGTATTCTCATTTACAACATTAACAGCTTCCATATTATCTATAAATAAATCTTCCTCATAACGATCATCATCCATAAATCGGTCATATAGAGCCTTAATGGAAGAGGTGACCTCATTAAGCACTATATGCACGGGTTTATCCAGCAATCTAGCGCAACTATAGATACCAATTGCCGCACCTAGTGAATCCAAATCTTGTACTTTATGTCCCATCACAATGACCTTGTCACAGTCTTCAATAAGTTCTCTAAAAGCATAGGCTTTTATCCGAGCTTTGACACGTGCACTTGTTTCTACGCCACGGGTTTTTCCTCCGTAGAAGAGAAATTTATCACTCTCTTTTATAACAGCTTGGTCACCACCTCGACCTAATGCTAAATCAATGGCGACTCGAGCAAAATCCATGGATTGAGTAAAGGAAAAAGCATTAACACCTAATCCCATACTTAGTGTTACAGGAAGTTCATTTCCAATATTAATATCACGAATCACATCAAGAATCGCGAACTTATTTTCATGTAAATCTTTTAAGTATTTCTTTTGGAATATAATCATGTACTTATCTTTTTCAAATTTACGTACAACACCATCTATTTTTTTTAGCAAATTTATTAATATTCCTATCAATCAACGCTATTAGTAGGGGTCTCCTTACATCTTCAATACTTTGTAATGCTTCTTCATAGTTATCAATATAGAGTAACCCGACCATGGTTTTTTGATTCTTCGTTTGCTTGTTGAAGTTCTGTTTCTTTGGTTACATCAAAAAAGTAGGTGGCATAGATAACGCCTTGATCTTTCACGTTATCATAATCCCCAGCATCCTGAGTTGTTAGATGCCGCATAACAACTCTATAAATCTTATCTTCAATTTCTATCTCTTTTTCAAAAACCCCATCTTCTTCTACTGGCAATATAGCTGAGTTAAGTTGCGGAATAAGAGCATTGATATTTTTATCCAAGACTTTTTTTATCCCCGATAACTGTTTCAAAAGCTTCATTAAACCAACGTATCCTTCCATCCATATCTACTAGAATATAAGGTATCTGAAACTTGAGCAAAAAAAATTCTTCTGAAGGCTACCAAAAGTAAATGCATAATGAATAATTTCACTAAGCAAATGGCGCTTAGAAAAAAAAACTAATAAGTATACTTACAATAACGCCTATTAGAAAGAATATAGCTGAAATAATACCAGCTGCTATATCAATATAAAACATAATGAGGGTTAATATGAATAAAAATACCAAATAAATCATAGGCCATCTAAAATAATTTTTTAACTGCCTATTCAGTTGAATGTCCTTTTTCATATACTAATCTTCTCCTTTAACCTTTAAGAGATGTTATAACCTTACTATACATTGGGATTTGCTTTACTTAATCTTCTTCTAATTTGAAACGTCCCTTCAATAAAACCAGCTATAACAAAATAAGTCTTAAAGAAAATCAAACAAAATATGGACATCATGATTAAAAAAAAGAATTTATGTTGTTTGCTTTCTGTGCGCATAATCATGAATATCTCGAATAACATACCTAATAAAAAATAACATAAACACAAGAATAATCATCAAATTATTGGTAGCCACTAATAAAAAAGCTGCTACTATCTGTAATAAATGCTTTTATAATCAAAACACCTATGAGAAAAAATATGATATTCCTTGATATTTTTATATTAAGAATATTTTTCAGTTTGAATTCATCGAATACCATTCGATTTGCTATTAATCTAATAATCAGTACCATCATAAATGATAATCCCATACACATCATATACAACATGGCAGGATAATAATATTTCATAAAGGAAAAAGTACCTTTAAGAGAATCCATCAATAGGGCATATTCCTCTAACGTCTTCGTATTATCGACTATGAAATTCCCATATACCTTTATAAAATCAGCTTCTACAGCTTCAATTACTTGATAGTAATATGCTATAATATCTATGCCATACCACATTTTTAAAATAGCTATTATGCCTATAATACACCCGAGTAGCACTAAACTAAATATAGCAACTGTATCTTTAAAAGAAAGCTTTAGGTGAATAAGATAACCGAGCATAATCTGAGGTAGGATGACCAATAAGCCATTAATGACTACTATATCTTTACCTAGAAATAAACCAATAACTATAACAACTAGACATAAACTGCCTAACAGCTCTCGGTCCATGCCGTATTTTATTATATATATCGCAGCAGGTATACACACAATGAGACCAAATATAATCATACCTGGTATCGCATTTAATACATAAGCAAAACCTATATTCAGTACAAGTATTGCTGTCATAAGCGTATACCGTGTTCTGCTTTCTTTTGTCATAATAACCTCCTCAAATAACCACACACCTTATTATAAATGCCTAGATTTATTTAGATGTTTTGATAATAAAGATATTTCATTTGACCATTCGTCGTTTTCAGGGTTCTGCAAAGTTGCTAAACGCAATTTATTGATAAGCTTCATATCTAAAGCTTCATTAGATACCCCTAACTTATCAGATAATAAATACGAAAGAATAATAACATCTGCTAAAATATCAATATTTTCATTGTGGCAATCCCTTTTCCCCTCTGCCATGTTAGAAAACAGTGCAGATACGTTGGATAATAATTGACTTTTTAAATTCTCTATAATCTTAATTGTTTTCGTAATGTCAAAGTCGCCATTATACATAGCCATAATAACAGTCCCCTTTTTATATTATTGACTTTCTGCTTCTTATTTATCGGTTTCTTTCTAGTTTACTAAGCCAGTCTATAAATTGAAGTTAACTATTCTATGACCTAGATCAAATCTACTTGTCCATCCTTATTATACCATCTAATAGAACATATGAAAAGTTTAGATTCATTCATCTAAAACAAAACTATACTATTAAAAAAGACTCTGAGAATACTCAGAGCCGTTTATATCTATTAGTCAAGTGTATAAGGCATTAAAGCAATGTGTCTAGATTGCTTAATGGCTATTGTTAAAGCTCTTTGATGCTTTGCACAATTACCAGTAATTCTTCTAGGAAGAATTTTTCCTCTTTCAGAAACATAACGCTTTAACTTGCTCACATCTTTATAGTTAATTGTCGCTTTTTTTGTCTGCACAAAAAAATACAAATACGTTTTTTTTCTTCTTCCGCCTCTTCTTTTTTGAAAAGCCATGGTTGTACCTCCTTTTTTCAAAAATCATTTAAGAATCGGCTTGAATCTAGGATTCAAACGATCTCTTACAGTTATTTTTTAATCGATGAATTTACAAACATCCTTAAAGGATATTTATATTAAAATGGTAAATCGTCTTCAAAACTTTCGTCTATCGGAACAAATCCATCAGCTTTTTTAGATGGTGGTGCTGGAACAGAAGCACTAGGCTCTGTAGCCATTCTATTCTCAAAAGAAGCTTTGCTCTCAGCAAAATATTGCTCTTCCGCAATAACTTCTGTGATCCACTTTCTATTGCCGTCTGGATCGTCATAAGTTCTTATTTGAAGTCTACCTACTATTGAAACCTGCTGACCTTTCTTAAAGAATTTCTCAGCAAATTCTCCTGCTTTTCCAAAGGACACAATGTTAATGAAGTCAGCATCCGGCTCGCCTTCACGTTTAAAACGTCTATTGACTGCTAATGTGTATCTTGCAATAGCAAGTGGTTGTGCAGCTTGTGAGTATCTTACTTCTGGATCCTTGGTTAATCTACCCATTAATATAACTTTATTCATAACATTACCCCCTTGAAATTACTAGTCTTCTAAACGTCTGAATAAGAATCTTAGAACTGGTTCCATAATACGAATTCTTTTTTCAACCTCAGCTGGTGTATCAGAAGCTGACTCGAATTTGATGAAGTAATAGAAACCTTCTTTGATTTTTTCAATCTCATAAGCTAGTCTTCTTTTTCCCCAGTCATCAACCTCGCTGATTGTACCACCGAATCGATCAACATAACCTTTGATTTTTTCCAAAGTTGCATCTCTAACCTCTGTATCAACTGTTCCGTTAATTACAATTGCTAATTCATATTTGTTCATGTATGACACCTCCTTTTGGACTTTGGCCCTTATCTTACATAAGAGCAAGGATAATTATTGTAAATAGCTAGACAGAATAATTCTATTCTACTATCTACGCTACCTTACATATATTAGCACAGTTTCTTAGATAGCACAAGAGAAATTTTATTTTTTATCTGCTATCTTCTATAATATTTAATTCTATTACTATACGACATATAACCTTGCTATCCTTTGCCGATTATACGTTAATTAAATGAATTCTTGATTCCTTTTAATTTTTTTTTATGTTTTTCTCCAGTTTTTTTTCTAGGAATCATGACTTGATGTCCACATCCTAAACATTTTATTCTAAAATCGATGCCTGTTCTAAGCACTTCCCATTCATTACTTCCACATGGGTGCTGTTTTTTCAATAATACTACATCATCAATTTTGATATCCAATTAATCACCTCTCAACATTTACTGTTCTGTGATGACACACTGTTACTTATATAATATAAGTCATTCATCAACACAATATACTACTTTTACTATTATAGAATAAACTCCTGCTCTAGTAAATACTAACGATTTATTCATGCAGTCAGATTATCTGTTTATCTTACTAAATCCTCCAATTATCCCACAAGCTCAAGGTGCATATTCACATATCCCATGATCATTTCAATCTTTTCCCTATCAAGACTGTCATATTCGTTCACATCATACCAGCATATGGTTTTATTGTTAGTATCCATCTTTAATAAGGATGGTTTTAATAACCCTTTTTGATTTTTGCACCAACCACATCCACTACATTGGAAACTTGTTTTATAAAAATCCTCCTGGACATTTAAAGGCTGATGATGAATGATAGGAACTATTCGAGATGTTGCAATAAATCTTAATCGGATTTTCAGAGGATTAGATGCTTTTAAATCAAGTATGAATGCCATTAATGCAGAAGATTTTATTGCCTTATTCGTATAACGCACCTCAAAATTTAATACATGAGGCTCGTATACATAACGAATCTCAAAATCGTTATCCTCCATCATCCTATGAAGCATTGACATATTATCAAATTCTTCATTCTTATATAGCCTATTAAGAATTACCTCTATGCTAGGCTTAAATTGTGTATCCAATGCTTGAAAATCACACATTCGAAAACACATCTCACCTGCTTCATGGTTATTCTGACTACACTGTAATGCAAATAGATGTAATGCTCGTATCATACCTGGATTTTGGCTACATGTTATCCTAACGCTTTCATCGTCCTCCTGGATGCTTACTCCTAGTTGTGCTACACCTTCTAGAAGTTTTCTTTTTTTTGACGCTTGCCCGTTTTTTAAGAATTTTTTCTAAAAGAGCCTTATCACCCGTGATTGTATCACCACTTAAAACCCCTAGTGATGCAATCTTATAGATTAAATCTAAGAAATCTGATATCGGCTTTATTACTTTATCTTTAATGCGCTTAAATTCTTTGCTTTTGGAATGAAATTCCCCATTTTCAAAACAAATTTTATCAAAGGATTCAATTCCTAATGATATTGGTTTATTATATAGTGTCATATAAAAGTCCCTAAAAAAAGTTATGTAAATCAACATGACTTGTGCTCATATCATCATCTATATCCCATAGTAACTCGAGATAAAATGCCGCTGTTTGCTCGTTTGCAAGACTTAAATTATCCATTATTCGCTTCATCACTATTCTCCTTATATCATTATTAGAACACCTAATTCAGTCATTTGACCTTATTTGTTCATAGGCTTCAATAACTTTAATAAAATCCTGAGCATCCCCGCCATTATCAGGATGATTGCGAAAATCACATAATATACTACTCTATTATTATAGAATAAAATCCTAATCTAGTAAATACTAGGGATTTATTCCTCTTATCATGTTCCCAACTTTCAATTAACTGTTATAACTAAACCCTTCTATGATTATACAGGATACCAACAATTTCACGGTTGTCGTATAACTTTTTCCCAATGAATTAAACAACAATCAGTAAATGTTTTACTTATTGTCATTTAACGACAGAGAGCGCAATTGTTTTTTACTAGACATTTTTAGTAATGTTGTCTATATAGTATAAGCTTTTTTAATATTATCTATTGACATTAACTAATTGTTAAGGTAAAATATTTAGTAAATAATTGTATTGGCTTTTAGTGCACGTGTTTTATGGTCTAATATATTTGGTCATCGACATGGGTATTAAAAATAAAACTTTCATCTTTTCTGAGAGTACGCATCATATTATAAGGAGGGTTTTATAATGAAAAAATTTTTTATGGTTGTTATGATTATGGGTTTATTGTTACTGGTAGTTGGATGTGGTAAAAAAGGTGATGTCCTTCGACTTGCAACTTGGGATTCTGAGGAATCTCTAAAAACGCTAAAAGCTATCGCCGAAAAATTTGAAGAAACGCATCCAGATGTAAAAGTACAAATAGAAGCTTATGGTGATGGATTCGATAAGAAACTATCTGCAAGTTTTGGTGCTAAAAATCCACCAGATGTTATGTATATGTGGGATTTCCCAAAATATCAAGCATCATTAGAACCGTTGAATACATACATCGATAATGATGACTCTTTTAAAATTTACCATGATGATTTGTTCCCAGGACTTCTTAATTATACAACCATCGGTAATGATATTCTAGGCATGCCTGCTGGCTTTACATCTCATGTCATGTACTATAATAAAGCACTATTTGATCAAGCCGGTGTTGACTATCCTACAGATGATTGGACTTGGTCTGAACTCAGAGAAAAAAGCAAAAAAAAATATCCGAACTGGGTGATGATATTAATGGCCTTGCTCTATCAACCCAACCAGACCCCTATGACTTCGAGCAATTTTTCTGGGTGAATGGTAGTTCATACCTATCACCTGATGGAACAGCTATTGAAGGATACTTTAATAGTCCAGCCTCCATAGAAATGATGCAACTCTTTGTAGATATGATCAAAGAAGGATCTGCATACGGTGCACAGAGTAAAATAAGTGACACGTTCAGAAACAACAAGTTAGCCATTCAAGAATCAGGTATATGGCCTCTTAAAAGACATTTAGAAGTCATAGGAAAAGAAAATCTAGGTATTGCTCCTCTTCCCCGAATGGAAAAAATCAAAACCAGCCAACAGTGTTATTAATAGTTCTGGTATTTCCATGGCAAAAGATTCTAAGAACAAAGAATTGGCTTGGGAGTTTATCAAGTTCTATACATCACCAGAAGCTGTTAAAATGCGCTCAGAAGTTGATTTACCTGTTCTTAAAAGTGTCGCTAATGAGCTTGGCTATCTAGAAGACCCCTATTACGCACCTTATTACAAAATGTTAGAAACAGCTGAAGAATACAGATCTTCATTTTTACTTCATCCTGAGTGGACTAAGATTTCTGAAAATATTTCTATGGCTATCGAATCTTCTCTTGTAGGTATTGTTAATAACCAGGATGTTGATGTAAAAGAATTATTTGATACTGCTGTGAAAGAATCCGAAAAAATTCTTCAAGGACTAAAGGGTATCGACATATAATGTGAGTTTATATATGGTGTAAACATAATGAAGACTATAAGAATATACGAGTAAGTAGACTTGGATTCTATATTCTTATAGTCTCTTAATCCATGATAACGAAGATTTTTTACAAGAAAAAGCGTACACATAAACTTAATTAAAGAGGTGGAAATAATGTCAAAGATACGATCCAAGAAAAGCATGATACCCTATTTATTTATTATGCCTTGGATAATCGGATTTCTAGTCTTTACTATAGGACCTTTACTTTTTTTCCTTGGTAATTAGTTTTTTCGATTTTCCATTAATAGGTGATGCAAAATTTATAGGTTTTAATAATTATATCCAGATGTTTACACAAGATAAACTTTTTTACCATTCATTAGGTGTAACCTTTAAATTTGCTGTCATATTTGTTCCTTTATATATCATCATTGCTCTTAGTTTAGCACTATTATTAAATCAAGATGTAAAGGGGCAGTCCTTTTTTAAAACGGTGTTTTATCTACCTTCCGTTATTTCTGGGGTGGCTCTTTCTATGATCTTTATATGGCTTTTTGACTATAAATATGGGGTTCTTAATTATATCCTAAGTCAAATAGGCATTAATGGTCCTAACTGGCTTGGTAGCACTAGTTGGTCTTTAATTGCTATTGTTATAGCAAGTCTATGGGGGCAAGGGACTATGGTACTTATTTTCCTAGCTGCTTTAAAAGAAATTCCAAAGGACTATTACGAAGCCGCTACCATAGATGGGGCTAACGCATTTAGGCGATTTATCAACATAACCCTTCCTCTTATTACGCCAGCATTACTTTTTAATATCATCATGACCATTATATCAGCCTTTCAACAACTTACTTTAGCTCTACTTATAACAAAAGGAGGACCTCTAAAATCAACTTACTTTTATGCCATGTATGTTTACAATAATGCTTTTAAACATTTTGAAATGGGATATGCATCTGCTAATGCTTGGATTATGTTTATCATTATACTCACGTTTACCATGCTAGTATTCAAATCCTCTTCTGCATGGGTGTATTATGAATCGGAAGCTAAAAAATAAAACGCTGGAGGTGTGAATCGTGAATAAACTTAAAAAAAAATCAAAAAATCTTTATCTATGCCCTATTAATTTTCTTTTCCATTTTATTTATATTTCCTTATTTTTGGACCATTACTTCCTCATTAAAAACAAAAGTAGATTTATATGCCTATCCTCCCAAGTGGCTCCCATCACCAATAAGTTTTATGAACTATATTGAAGCATGGACATCACAACCTTTTACAAGATATTTAATGAACTCCGTCATTATTGTTATATTTACCACCATAGGTCAGATTACATCCTGCTCCTTGGTTGCCTATGGTTTTGCAAGATTTAAGTTCAAAGGTCGTGATATTTTATTTATTATTCTGTTAGCTACCATGATGATTCCATGGGATGTAACCATGATACCTCTTTATATGGAATTCAATTTCTTTGGTTGGATTGACTCTTTAAAACCTTTGATTATACCTACTTTTTTTTGGATCACCCTTTTATATTTTTTTTATTAAGACAATTTCTGATGAATATACCTTCATCTTTAGAAGATGCCGCAAAAATCGATGGTGCAAATGCATTCCAACGTTACTATCGCATTTTTATGCCTCTTATAAAGCCATCCATCATATTAATTGGTGTTTTTAATTTGCTTAGTGTTTGGAATGATTACCTCGGACCATTAATCTATATCAATGATCAATCAAAATATACGTTAACTTTAGGATTAGCACAATTTCAAGGTGTTGGTGATATGAACATGCCAGCCATTATGGCTATCACAACCCTTATATGTATTCCACCACTTGTCGCATTCTTTATTGCACAAAAAACAAATTATAAACGGTATTTCCACTACCGGAATTAAATAGTACGATACATAGCATTCAATATATATAGGAGGAACTTCAATGTTTATAATAAATGACATAAATGATGTAAATATCTTACACCATAACCGATTACCTTCACGGGCATTTGTAAAAAAAGAGAATGTCATCTCTTTAAATGGGATATGGAATTTTAAATTCTATGATTCCCCACTTCGGATACCACCAAACTTATTTGATACGGCTATAGATCCAACACATTGGGATTCAATAGACGTTCCAAGCTGTTGGCAACTAAAAGGATATGGGCATATGCATTACACTGATCTCTATTACCCATTCCCTGCTACGCCTCCATTAATACCATCCAATAATCCAACTGGCGTCTATCATAGAACATTCAACATGATAGACGATTGGTTAGATGAACGTGTTCTTCTTAGATTCTTTGGTGTAGACAGTGCTTTTCATGTGATTATTAATAGTCATGTCGTAGGCTATAGTCAAGGAAGCAGAATGGTATCGGAGTTTGATATAACCCCTTACCTTAATTCAGGCTCTAATACCATTACTGTATCCGTGTATCAATATTGCACGGATACCTATTTAGAAGATCAAGATATGTGGTGGTTAAGTGGCATTTTTAGAGATGTTGAAATAGAAAAACTTCCCAAAATATCGATATGGGACTGTAAAGTAGATACGGAGCTACGCGATGATTATGTGGACAGCATCTTAACACTACAGATGACACTTTTAAACAAAATGCATACACATAATAACCCTAACAACTATCAACTGAATGTCTACCTAGACCATGAAAAGATCCTTACAAAAGCACTACAACTAAATAGTGAAAGTGAGCAAATTAAACTCGATACATCCATTAAAAATCCTAGAAAGTGGCATGCAGAAGAACCTTATCTCTATACCTTAAAAATCTCACTTCTAGATAGTAACAAAAGGGTTATTGATGAAATATCTCAAAAAATAGGTTTTAGAACCATCGAAATCCATGATGGAAAGTTTCTCATAAACGGTAGACAGATATTTTTTAAAGGCGTTAACCGTCACGATTTCAACTGTGATACGGGTCGATATGTAACCCATGAGGATATGGAAAAAGACATTCTCTTAATGAAAAGAAATAACATTAATGCTGTACGTACATCTCATTATCCTAACATGCCTTATTTTTATGATCTTTGTGATAAATATGGCTTATACGTCATTGCCGAAGCAGATCTGGAATGTAATGGTTTCCAGTTTTCAAGCAATTATAGTCAACTATCCGATAACCCTGACTGGGCATTATCCTATGTAGACAGAATTGAACGATGTGTTGGGAGGGATAAAAATCATCCATCCATTATTATGTGGTCTCTAGGCAATGAAGCCTCTTATGGAAGAAATTTTGTCACCATGGCTAAACGCTGCAAAGAGATTGATCCAACACGACCTATTCATTATGAAGAAGATGGTGCTACAGAAGTCAGTGACGTCTATAGCACCATGTACACAAGGTTACATACCCTAGAAGAAATAGGTCGCAATAACGAAGGTACGAAGCCCCATATTCTCTGCGAGTACGGACATGCTATGGGAAATGGACCAGGCGGACTGAAAGAGCACATGGACGTCTTTGAAAAATATGAACGGCTTCATGGTGGATTCATCTGGGAATGGATAGATCATGGCATTCGATGTTACGATGCAGATGGAACTGCTTATTTTAAACATGGTGGCGATTATGCAAGTCCCCATAATGGAAATTTCAATTGTGATGGCTTCTATTTCCCGATAGAACGCCGTCTCCTGCACTATATGAATATAAGAAAATTATCCAGCCTATCGTCATTGAACCTACAGATATTTTAAAGGGTGAATTTATCATTAAAAATAAATTTGATTTTATTTCACTGGACGACTTTATCATTAAATGGGAGGTAAAAACTCTTGGAAAACAAATAATTGATGGTGATTTTAAAGTATCACATGTATTCTCAAAGCATACAGAACCATTTAAAATACATTATCATGGTTTGGAAGTTAAACCTCTTACCTATATTCATTTTTCTGTTCAATTGGCTAAGGATACCGAATGGGCACCAGCAGGGTATGAAGTTGCCTTTGCCCAATTTGAATTACCTGTTGAGGCTGAAGTTATAGATCCTGATGATTATTCTACATCACCAGTTGTGCTTCAGACCCATGACAGCTTAACCATTAAAACAAACGTTTTTGAAGGGCTCTTTGATAAGGTAACAGGAAGAATATCATCCTATAAATACAATGATAAAAAACTTATTCTTGATGGTCCTGGGCTTAATTTTTGGCGACCTCCTATTGATAATGATTTATATGTGGTTAATGATTGGAAAGAAAAATATTTTTTTTACATCTTATGAAAGAATCTGTTAGAGACTTTCAATGGATAGTAAATGATGATAAGGTTACTGTTATAAGTAAGGTTATCATTGGATCAGCCAATCAAGAATGGTATTATAAGTGTTCCTATACTTATTCTATCTATCCTGATGGTCTTATTTCACTTCATGTTACAGGCTATCCTTATGACCCAAAAGCCGTTGCTGTTAATATGATGCTACCTAAAATCGGTCTTACCATGAAAGTGCACCCTTCCCTTAATAACGTCACTTGGTTTGGTAGAGGTCCACTAGAAAATTATCCTGATAGCAAGTTATCACAACGATTTGATTTATATCATAGAACAATTGACGAACTCTATACACCTTATGTGGTACCTCAAGAAAATGGGAACCGTTCTGATATTCATTTTGTCACACTTCGTGACGATGATGCTCAGCTTTCCTTTACAGGAAATAAATTATTTAACTTCAGTAGTCGTTATTACACCGATGAAACTATTGAAAAAGCTAACCATACCATTGATTTAATAAAATCAGATTTTATTACATTACACATTGATTATCTTCATAATGGATTAGGTAGTAATAGCTGTGGCCAAGAGCAATTACCTCCCTATAAACTCAAACTTAGAAACTTTGACTTTACCATTAATTTCAGTGGAAAAGAGGTGCCTTCTAGTGATTGATTTATTAAATATTCCTTTTAGTCGTTTTGGGTCCTATTATGTTATATCTATTTTTGAAAATGATGGAGAGAAAAATCTTTATCTGAGGGATGTCCGAGGTGGCGATTTAGACCTTGGATCTTTATTTATCCTAAAAGTACTAGATGATGATCATCATGAAATACCCGTACAAGATATGTCCATATCTTGTACGGAAACATTGCTTCGTATACAATATGACACCTCCTTTATAGAAATCTTATTTCCTGATGAAGAAACTGTAAGGTTTCATAGTAATGGGCTTAATCTATGTCTTGATTATCTTCTTAAACGATACGATAATATATTCAAGTATGAGGATAATACGTGGGAATTATGTAGTTATTCCCATGAATTAAAACTCATCATAAAAGTTCTACAGGGAGAGATGATTGTAGATGCTCCTTGGGATACTATTGGCAATACACAGATAAAATTGTATTTTAAAGGTATAATGGATAATACTTATGATTTTATTATTGAAAGTTATGTTGACGTCTACAAGCCTGAAAATAAAGTTTTCTTACCCTTTGAAGAAAATAAAAACCAGATGTCTAATTTATACAATACATGGTATGAATCCGTGATAGATATACCTGTAGCTTATGAAGATGAAAAAAAAACTTGCTGCCTATATCACTTGGGCTAATTTTGTAAAACCAGAAGATGTTTTAACAAGATACGCTATGTATATGTCTAAAAATTGGATGACCAATATCTGGAGCTGGGACAATTGCTTTAGTGCGATTTATTTATCTAAATTCAAACCTCACCTTGCTTTGGATCAATTTATGTTATTTGCAGACTTACAACACGAGACAGGTATGTACCCAGATTTTGCTAATAACAAATATGTGTCCTATAGTTGTACCAAGCCACCTATACATGGTTGGTGTTACCAATACCTCATTAAGAATAACAAGGCATATTTTATGGAGGCAAAGCATTTAGAAGCTGCATATAGCACATTAACTAGAATGACAGAATTCTGGTTGAAATATAGGATGAGTACATATGGACTCCCCTTTTATGTCCATGGCAATGATTCTGGTTGGGACAATAGTACACTATTTAATGAGGGTATTCCTGTTATCACACCTGATTTATCGGCGTACTTAATTAACCAAATCGATTTCTTATCCGAAATTGCTTTCTCATTAGGTCATACAGAGGAATCTGAATCCTGGAAAGAGATTTCTAATAAGCTATTAGATCGATTATTGGAATTTTTTATGGAGAGAGAATCATTTCTCAGCGTTTCTACTAAGTGAAGATCGCTACATCCAACACCATAATAGCCTCCAACTCTATTTACCTATAATTATTAGTAATCGTCTACCAAAAGAGGTTTCATCCAAGTTAATCGCGGATCTTAAAAAAAATAGCCACAAGTTCTTGACACCCTATGGATTAGCTACAGAATCAATGAATAGCCAATTTTATAAGAAGAATGGCTATTGGCGAGGTCCAATATGGGCGCCCATTATGCTTATTCTAATTGATTCACTCAAAAATATGGGTGAAGAAGATTTTGCGTATATGTTAGCAAGTAGATTTTGTAAAGCAGTCAAAATTGGAAAAATGGCTGAGAATTTTGATCCAATGACAGGTGAAGGATTAGTGGATCCTGCATTTGCTTGGACTTCTAGCGTCTTTATGACTCTTGCGAATGAATATCTATAATTCAGCTTTACTTTTTTCGAGAAGGACTGGTATAATGATAATGTTTACATCTAATAAAAAGAGGTGATATAAATGGCAACTATTAAGGACATAGCTGAAAAAGTAGGTGTATCACCTGCAACCGTATCAAGAGTATTAAATGGTGATAAAGGCATTAAGGTGAAAGATGAAACCCGGAAAAAAAATCTATGAAACAGCAGAAGAACTAGAATATATCCCATTAATTAAAAAATATTCTAAAAGGCTAAATCAAAAAAAAGTACCCTATAACCATATTTCTCTGCTCATAGCTAATTCATTTAATGAATTAACTGAAATAGATGATCCTTATTATCTTTCTATACGCTATGGCATTGAATCAGAATGCAAAAATATGGGTATCTCCACAAAAAAAATATATGCCAATGACGATACTTTAACCCTGGATGGTTTTAATAAAGATGACTTTCAAGGAATTATAGCCGTTGGACAATTCAATAAATCTATGATTCATCAACTTACAAATATAAGTGAACACATTATTTTTGTGGATAACTGCCCCGATGAAAATCAATATGATTCTATTACAGTATCTTTAGGTAAAATTATTTATAAGATCATTGATTATCTATTAGAGACAGGTCATAGAAAGATTGGCTATATTGGTGGTCGTGATGCTACAAGTGCAGGTTCTCATTCTGACTATCGTGAACAAGCATTTGTTTCCTATATGAGCAAAAAGGAAATGCTTGATTTAAAATACATATCCATTGGTGAATTCTCCATTGATTCTGGATATGACCTTATTCACTCCATTATTAAATATGATAACTTACCTGATGCTTATATTGTGGCCAACGATACCATGGCCATTGGTGTACTTAGAGCATTGTATGAAAATGATATTAAAGTACCTAGAGACATATCCATCATTAGTATGAATGATAACCCCACTTCAAAGTTCGCAACACCCCCCTCTCACGACAATTAGAATACACTCTGAGCTAATGGGGTCCATAGCGGTTAAAACTGTCGTGGAAAAATTAAATAGCAATAGAAGCGTTCCATTAAATATATCTATACCAACTGAGTTAGTCATAAGAGAGAGTGTTAGAAATCGAAATGGCTACTAAAAAATAAAATATGTGGTGATCATAAATGAATAAATCGAAGTATCTATACGAAGGTCTACTATTCATAGTAGCCATCATTTGGGGAAGTGGATTCATTGCATCAAAGATAGCTCTTAATATGGGAGCTACGCCTATGTTAATCATGACTTTAAGATTTCTTATAGCCGCTGTTCTATTAAGCATTGTGTTTTTTAAGCACTTTAAATCCATAAGAAAAGCAGATATTGTAGCTGGTCTCATTGTTGGTTTATTTCTTTTCTTAGGTTTTGCTTTTCAAACTTTTGGCCTAATATACACAACACCTTCAAAAAAAATGCTTTTTTGACAGGTGTTAATGTTATCATTGTGCCCTTTATATGCTGGTCTATCTATCACAAAAAAGCCGCCTATTAAATCTTTTCTATCTGCATTTATTTGTGTTATAGGTATTGGTTTATTAACTTTAGATCAGACCATGGGTGTTAACATTGGTGATTTACTGACGTTAATATGTGCACTATTCTTTGCATCACATATCGTGTCTAATGGATATTTTTTGTAAAAAAAATAAGCCCAATAAAATTGAGTATTCTTCAAATGTATTTTGCATTTATTTTTTTTCATTTATCGTATTTCTTATAACAGATGGTGGATCCATAGGAATAAAGAACGAGGCTTTCTTACCCATTCTATATCTAGGAATATTTTGTACGTCCATTGCCTTTTTTATTCAAACCTATGCTCAGAATAAAGTCCATGCTAATAAAACTGCAATATTTTTATCCACTGAATCTATATTTGGAACCATCTTTTCTATTGTATTATTAGGTGAATCACTAACCTTGAAATTGATATTTGGTTGTATCATTATATTTATTGCTATATTAATATCGGAAGTTGAGTTTAACAGAACCAAACCTCAAGAAAATAATCAATAGATACACTAAAAAAACAGCTTAATAAGCTGTTTTTTAAATTGCGGAGAGAGGATTTGAACCTCTGACCTTCGGGTTATGAGCCCGACGAGCTACCAGACTGCTCCACTCCGCGACAATATGAAATTCTAAAGGCGCCAATCGGATTTGAACCGATGATGAAGGTGTTGCAGACCTCTGCCTTACCACTTGGCTATGGCGCCATAATTTATTATATGCATGATATAACAAATTTGTCAACAACAAAATCGGCAGCCATCTACTCTCCCAGACCGTCTCCAGCCAAGTACCATCGACCGCTTATAGCTTAACCATCGTGTTCGATATGAGAACGGGTGTTTCCTATAAACGCATTACCACCGAAAA
>JDSF01000186.1_pt1 | contig 42389 bp, 47 predicted proteins | sample 199441 | NCBI WGS metagenome assembly JDSF01 (sample SAMN02592751, study PRJNA231836) | bioreactor metagenome | isolation source: continuous culture bioreactor denitrification-DNRA | place: Germany: Bremen
TAGAATCTACAGAAACTGAAGCGGAACCTGATCCAAATAAAGTAATGACACCAGAGGAAATTGCAGGTTTAGTTGACTCTCAATCTGAAGAAGAATCTGACTCCGAAAACGAAGAACTAACTCCGACAGGTGGGGAATCAGAAGAAGTAGAGCTTGATCCTGAAGATGAGGCGTTAGACGAAGTTAATGACCTTGAAGGCTCAGAAAATACAGATGAAGAAGCGGTTGAAGAGGCTGGTGGTGAGCAACTTGATATTGATCAAGGTGATGAGCTAGAAGAAGAGTCGGAAAGCAACAAAGTCAAAGTTAGCATCATCAGTCGAATGCTAAAAATAATCAAGAAGCCTTTCTCAAGAAAGAAAAAAAACTGATAGTGAATCAACGGAAGAATCATCTGTAAATGAAGAATCGCAAGAATCAGAGGTGAACCAAGACGTTATCGAAAGTGTTTCTGATGATTCTGAACAAGAACCATTAGAAAAAGCCATCGAAGACGATGTTGACGATCAGTCTGTTGAAGAAGAGGCCGAAGACCTAGAAAGCATGGACTTTGATACTTTTGAAACAGTTGAGGAAAAAGGTGAAAAGAAGAAAAAAGAGAAAAAGAAGAAAAGCCCTAAGAAAAAATCCAAATTTAAGTCCATTTTTGCTGTATTTGGTTTGCTCCTACTACTTGGTGGAGCATTTGGTGCAGGTTTCCTTGTAAGAGACTACGTTGATATACAGGGTGCCACATCTGAAAGTTCTATGGAAGAGACTGTGGATGAAGTTGTTGAACCTGAGCGAGAGGTTTTACTTGACGAAAATGGCAATGTAATAATCACTGCTTCAATGCATTTAGAGTCTATTATTGAAAAAGGTAAGGCTGAGAATACAAAGTCCATAAAATTAGAGCATATAGATGATGTTAGTAAACTCATTGAGTTCCCTAATCTGCGGAGGATCAGACTCTATGATATGACAGGGGATGAAGATCTAAGTGTTATTCAAGAACTTAAGGGCGTTGAGGAAATCACAATTGAGAATTCTGTAATAAAGGATCAATTTACAAATGGCAGTTTTGATTCTGTGACATATATTGAAATGTATGATTGTAGGATTGAGGAGCAAAGCCAATTCGGTAATTTCAAGGGGTTAACTCAGCTCTATGTATTCTTTGCAGAGTTTGCTTCCTCAGATGGTAACTTGGAACTTACATCGTACCTACCTGAAATTCAAGAGTTGACTTTGAGCAATTGTGGTGCCTATGATGAATTGCTTGGTGTAAAGGATCTGAGCAATCTCAGGACTCTTAGTTTAACAAACGGGACTATGATCAGTAATATGACATATATTGAGAATGATAATATTGAAAGTGTGAAGATGGATATGTCATTCACTACTGATATCGATGAATTCAATATACTTGCGGATTTAGAAAACATTAAGTCAATAAGTGTTCAAGTTGCAGATGATCATATGGCAGCTGGTCAACTAAGTAGAATTAGTAGTTGGCTGAAAAGAAGACATCCAGGTGTGACTATTCGTACATCGACATACTAGATGGTCGGTTAACCAATATAGAAACTCAACTCATTTCGTTAATGAGTTGAGTTTTTTGTTTTTTAAAAGGATATCATAAGTGGTATTGTTTAGGATTTGAACAAAATATGTGAACTGACTATATGTATAGTTAATATAATTTAGTTTACAAAAACAATACGAAGTTAATGATTTTGTTATATAATTATAATTACTTCTAACACTAACATAATTAAAAAGGATGCAGATAGATAGAAATTGATAAACAGAAAGTCGATTTACCATAGGATGTGTTTTATATGGTTCATGTATAAATGATAGGAGGAACAATCATGTTAAAAGGAACCATCAAGAAATCATATGTATCACTTTCTTTACTTCTCGTATTTGTGCTAATCTCATCTAGTTTGACTTTTGGAGGTGATGGAAGCAGTAGTTCGCCGTTTTCAGTATCGGAAGCTAAAACTTATCAAAACGGTAGCACGAAATCAGTAGTTGGTTACGTAGTTGGTGAACCTATTGCAACTAATACTGTGAAATCATCAGGATTCTCTAATGACTATGCAATAGCTCTAGCGGATAGCTCTAGCGAATCTAACACCAACAACATGATCTATGTACAAGTTTCTAGTTCATTCAGATCTCAGTTTGGACTTCGTTCAAATCCGAGCTTAATGGGAACGAAGGTTAAAGTTGTGGGCAAGTTAACAGCTTACTTCTCTCACGACGGTGTTAAAAGTATCTCCTCATTAGAAAAGGTGAGCTCAACGACTCCAGATCCAGATCCAGATCCAGACCCAGACCCAAACCCGGATCCTGGCGTTGGAAATTATTATAAAAGTGCTGAAGGACTTAGTGGAGCGGTGCTAAAGCAGACATTACATAATATTATTGATAATCATACTGAACTTTCCTATAGCCAACTATGGGACGCACTTCGTTATACAGATAAAGATCCGTCTAACTCTGGTAACGTTATTGAAATCTATACTGGGCGTTCGATCAGTAAATATTCAAATGGTGGCTCGGTAAATGACTGGAATAGAGAACATGTTTGGGCAAAGTCACATGGTGGATTTGGAACCTCTCGGGGTGCTGGAACAGATTTGCATCATATTAGACCAGCAGATGTTTCTGTTAACTCAAGTCGAAGTAACTTAGATTTCGATAATGGTGGGGTGTACCATAGTGAGGCCACACAGTGTCGATATGATAGTGATTCTTTCGAACCTCGTGATGCTGTTAAAGGCGATGTTGCAAGGATGATTTTTTACATGGCAGTGCGTTATGAAGGGGACAGTGGTGAGCTTGACCTTGAGTTAAGCAATTATGTTAACAATGGATCATCACCATATCACGGGAAACTTTCGACATTATTACAGTGGCATCAGCAAGATCCAGTTGATGATTGGGAAAGAAATCGAAACAACGTAATCTACGAAAGCTATCAGGGAAATAGAAATCCATTTATTGATCATCCAGAATGGGTGACTAGTATTTGGAATTAGAAATGTAAATATAAATGCTGTGTTAAAAAAAAGGCTATGTGATCATAGTCTTTTTTCTTGATTATGAGCAAACAAAAAAGCGCCTGAGATTTAGTGTGGCAAATCAGGCACTTTATAACAAGGGGGGCTATAATTGATTTATGCCCATTAGTTAAGTTAGAAACCTTAACAATGCTAAAGATTATCTCATAGATAGTAAGAAGAGACACTGTGCAAAATTCAAAGTTGAATTCCTACCAATCTCATGATACATTTAATAGTCAGTAGAAGTGATTCGGAGGAAATTATGAAAGAACTAATCAATATTGAAACGAATGTTCAAGAGCAAAATGCTCCTGAGTCAAATAGAAGAAATAGAAGTCATAAAACATGTGCTTTTTTAACTCTCGGTTGCAAAGTAAATCAATACGAAACTGAGGCCATGATGGAGTTGTTCGAAAGCCGTGGCTATGAAGTTGTAGATTCTAATTCAAGAGCAGATGTATATGTTATTAACACTTGTACGGTTACAAGTCTTGGTGACAAGAAGTCTCGCCAGTTTATTAGAAGATCAAAGCGTCTAAATGATGAAGCTATTATAGGTGTTGTTGGTTGTTATTCTCAAGTGTCACCTGAAGAAGTTGAAAAAATTGAGGGTGTCAATGTTATCATCGGAACGAATAATAGAAAACAGATTGTTGATGTCATCGAAGACATTAATGTGTGGGATAAAATAGTTTTAGTTGATGATATTATGAAGGTTACAGAGTTTGAAGAGTTGAAAATAGACACTATAAAAGATAAAACTCGTGCTTTCCTAAAAATTCAAGAGGGCTGCAATCAGTACTGTTCTTATTGCATTATCCCTTATGCACGTGGACCAATAAGAAGCCGTAGACCTGAAAACGTGATTAGTGAAGTGAAAAGATTAGCAGAGAACGGATTTAAGGAAATTGTGTTAACAGGCATTCATGTTGCTTCATATGGAAAAGACTTAGACTGTGTTTCATTAACAGATGTACTAAGAAAGGTTCACGAAGTAGAAGGAATTGAAAGAATCCGTTTGAGTTCACTAGAACCAAGAATGTTTTCAGATGAGTTTATAACCGCAATTAAGGAAATGCCTAAGTTCTGTAATCATTTCCATCTTTCCTTACAAAGTGGTTCAGATACAGTTCTAAAGCGTATGAATAGAAAGTATACAACTAAGGAATATGCGAGAATTGTAGATCGGTTAAGACAAGAACTAGATAATCCATCGTTTACAACCGATATAATTGTAGGATTCCCAGGTGAAAGCAATGAGGAGTTTGAAGAGACATACGCCTTTGCTAAACGTATTGGATTTAGTCAAATCCATGTGTTCAAATATTCACCAAGAGAAGGGACTCCCGCATCAAAAATGAACGACCAAGTGCAAGGAGATGTGAAATCGGAAAGAAGCAGCAAATTAATCAATCTCGTCCAGGAGATGTCTGATGCATATATGGATTCGTTTATTGATAAAGAAGTGCAAGTTCTTTTAGAAGGTAATTACGAAAGTGTGGAGAACTATCTAGAAGGACTAGATGATCACTACATGCGCATTTGTGTCGAAGCGCCACAATCAATGAAAAAGACAATACAAAGTGTTAAGATTGTAAAACGTGAAGAAGATGTGCTAATTGGAAAATTGATTTAATTTTCCAAAGTAGATAAATAATGCAGAATATAAATCTGTAAAGATATGGAGGTGTCGAAATGAGTGATTGTATTTTTTGCAAGATCGCAAATAAAGAAATTCCTTCAAAAACAGTTTATGAAGATGATAAAATTATGGCTTTCCATGATTTAAATCCACAAGCCCCTATTCATGTACTGGTTATTCCTAAGACTCACTTTGAGTCATATAATGATATGAACGCTGAACATGCTGAGGTAATGGGTTACCTAACTTTGAAATTGAAGGAGATTGCTAACATCCTTGGAATAGCTGATTCTGGTTACAGAGTTGTATGCAATTGCGGCGATGATGCAGGACAAGAAGTGAAGCATCTTCACTACCATCTTCTTGGTGGAAGAAACCTTAAGTGGCCTCCAGGCTAGCCCGAAATATTCGCGTATTTGAACATTCCAAAGAAATACAGAATAAAGAAGGCAAAATGTATTGCAACTTCCACTATTATCATGTATAATAGCTTAGTATTCTGAGATTCCTCTGTTTTATGATTTAGCTGATTTTGCTAAATTATAACCCAGAATGCGGACAGGAATGCAATTGAGCAATGTCCTGTCAACCGAAATTTAAAAACGGGGAGGGAACAATAATGGCAGGTATTAAACTAGGACCAAACGAAACGATCGATAGCGCTCTTCGTAGATTTAAGAGAGAAACTGCTAAAGCTGGCGTTCTTGCTGAAGTTAAGAAGAGAAAGCATTACGAGAAGCCAAGCGTTAAGAAGAAGAAAAAGTCTGAAGCAGCAGCTCGTAAGAAGAAGAAGCGATAATTTCTTTTCTTAATTTAGAAAGGGTGATCTGAAATGTCAATGAAAGATCAACTCATGTCTGACTTGAAAGAAGCGATGAAGGCTAAAGATACGGTTCGTAAGTTAACTATCACGATGCTACGATCTCAGATCAAGCAATATGAGGTTGATAACCGTGCCGATATTAATGAAGAACAAATCATTGATATCATTGCAAAACAAGTCAAGCAGAAAAACGCTGCAATCGAGGAATTCGAGAAAGCAGAACGTATCGATCTGGTCGATGAAGCCAAAAGAGAAATTGAAGTTCTTATGGCTTACTTGCCGAAGCAGATGACGGAAGAAGAAATCCGTGCTATTGTTGCACAGACTATTTCCGATGTTGGAGCGGCTTCACAAAAAGATATGGGCAAAGTTATGGGTGCATTAGCTCCTAAGACGAAAGGCAAAGCCGACAATAAGCTTGTATCTCAGGTTGTACGCGAACTACTTAATCAGTAGTGAAAATATAGCTTTCAATGTAGCAAATAACCCGTTGGTGTACACACCGACGGGTTTTTTACGTTAAATTTCATTACAAGCTAGATATTTGAAGAAATCCCCATAATTCTTGTGGTAAAATAGTAGAGGAGAAATAGACACAAGGAGGACAACAACTTGGGAGATAGAGTAGATAAAAGAATAGAAGTTGGGAATGCAGAAATGCTTCACCAGCTATTTGGAAATTTAGATGAACATGCTAAAGCCATCGAAAAAGAATTTGATGTTGCCTTAACGGCAAGAGATGGCGATATTCTTATTATGGGTGATGATGAAAGTAACATTCAAGTTGAAAGCTTGTTCGCAAAACTCAAGGAATCAATACACGCTGGTGAAAAAATTGATCGACAGAAGCTCAACTACTATATTGGATCAGTAAAAATTGGTGATTCAGAAGAGCTGAGTGGTTTAGACGAGTCTGTTATCGCTATAACATCACGTGGTAAACTTGTTAAGCCTAAAACACTTGGTCAGAAGAAATACTATGAAGCTATTAAAAATAACGATGTTACCTTCGGTGTAGGACCAGCTGGCACAGGAAAAACTTATATGGCAGTAGCAATGGCTGTCAGAGCATTCAAAAATGAAGAAGTTAATAGAATTATCATTACAAGACCTGCAGTTGAAGCGGGTGAAAGTCTTGGGTTCTTACCTGGGGATCTTCAAATGAAAATTGACCCATACTTAAGACCCTTGTATGATGCTTTGTATGATATACTCGGAGCGGATAAATACCTTAAGTATAAAGAGCGAGGACTTATAGAAGTTGCCCCATTAGCCTATATGCGTGGCAGAACACTGGATGATTCATTTATCATTCTGGATGAAGCTCAAAATACTACAAAAGAACAAATGAAGATGTTCCTGACTCGATTTGGATTTGGATCAAAAGTAGTTGTTAATGGCGACGCAACACAGGTTGACCTTCCAGCTGGAAAACAATCTGGTCTTGCACATGCAGTTCAGGTTCTTTCGGATGTTGATGATATTGCTATTATTCAACTAACAGATAGGGACGTTGTACGCCATCAACTGGTTAGAAAAAATTATTAAGTCTTATGAAAAGTATGAACGCAAGCAAGTCTATAAAGCCAATAAAAATACTAAGGGAAATAGATACGATAATAGAAAATCAGACCATAAAAAGTACTAGCAGTTAACAACACTATACAGGGGGCTATATGGAACTCCGTAAAAATCTGAAAAAGATGTATTTTTTTTCGAAGATATTTAAGAGCAGTAGACTAAGAATGTTTGGATTAGGCATTTTTATGTGGCTCGTTGTGTTTTTCGCATTTTCTACTACAATGGGAGCTGGGAAATATGCTTATGATGTAGGGGATACAGCGCGAGAAGATATTGTAATAAACAAAGATATTATTGATGACGAGGCAACCAAACGCCTCCGTGAAAAAGCTGAAAATGAAGTGGATCCAGTCTTATACATTGATCCTACAGTTCAAGTAGATGCCAAAAAAGACATTAGAGACTTCTTTGAGAAACTGTATTCAGTTAGAAGTGATTTTGCTGGAGATAAAGACGTACTTATACAAGTTTACACAGGTATGGAAGCGGATAACGCTTTAAAGCTTACCGACGATGAACTTAAAATGTTAGCATTGATGGATCAGCGTAAACTCGAAGATGTAGAAACGATTGTTAACGATCTTGTACTCCAAACAATGAGTATGGGTATCTCAGGCAATGAAATCATTCAAAAACAAACAGATGCTGAAATTTATCTGAATACGCTTGAGTATGATGATGAAGTTAAAAGACTGATGGGTAAAATAGTTGGAAAAAATATAAGACCCAATAGATTCATTGATGTGGAAGCCACTGAACGTGTGGTATCTGACCGCCGTGCAGAAGTTGACAGTGTTATGATAGAATCTGGAACAGTTATAGTTAGAGAAGGCTCAACAATAACCACTGAACACCTTAGGGTTCTTGAATTAGCTGGGCTATTATTTAGTAATACTTTGTCAGATCAATTGGCTGTTTATGGTGTTTTAGGATTCACACTAGTAGTTGTAGTGGCACTGTTTTCATATTTACGTATTTTCCATGCTGAGACCCTTGATGATATGACGAAGATTGTGCTAATAATATCAATCTTTCTGTTAATATTCCTCACTTCTAGAGTTGTGAGCTTAATGTCAATATATATGGTACCAGTTCCACTTTTCTCAATAATCATTGGTTTATCAGTGAATCCAGTAATAGGGATCATTCTGAGTTGCCTTCTTGCGGTAATGGTTACCGTATGGAATGGAGCGACTATTCACGCACTAACGATTATGATTCTGGGAAGTATTATTGCAGGTGTAAGTGTTTCAAGGGCACATCATCGTAGTAATATATTAATGGCAGGTGGGTATATAGCTTCTATAAATGCTGTTGCCATATTTGGACTAGGTATGCTCAGTGGTTTAGATGCAGTGGATACTGCAGTAGAGTCACTTAATGGTGCATTCGGTGGTGTTCTAGCTGCTGTACTGGCACTCGGGCTGTTACCAGTTATAGAGTCAGTGTTTCATGTGTTGACACCCATGAAGCTACTAGAATTGTCAAACCCCAATCACCCAGTGCTAAAGAGACTTTTAATTGAAGCGCCAGGTACATATCATCATAGTATACTTGTGGGGAACTTGGCAGAGGCGGCTGCTCACGACATAAAGGCAAATAGTCTGCTTGCTAGAGTTGGCGCTTTTTATCATGACATTGGTAAGCTTGAAAGACCATATTATTTCAAAGAAAATCAGATAACTGCTGAGAATCCGCATGATAGGTTGATTCCGGCGGTCAGTGCTAGTATAATAAAAAGGCACTCTACGTACGGTGCTGATTTAGGTGATAAACATAAACTCCCACAAGAGATTATAGACATCATTCTTCAACATCATGGTACGACGAGTATCAAATATTTTTATCATAAGGCATGTGAGGATTCAGATGTACCTGAGAAAATCAATCCTTTAGATTTTGCATACGATGGACCGATTCCTTCAACGAAGGAAGCGGCTATTGTCATGTTGGCTGATTCAGTTGAGGCAGCAGTTCGTAGCTTGCAGGAACCAACCCATGAGCATATATCTGAAATGGTTGACAAAATCATTAATGGAAAGATGGAAGAAGGACAAATGGAGGCTTCAGAGCTTACATTTAAGGATCTTGGCACAATAAAGTCCGCATTTATGGTCGTTTTGAAGGGGATATTCCATGAGAGAATTGAGTATCCTGATTTGAGCGAGTTTGATGTGAGGAGGTAAGACATGCATTCACCAGACATTTTTATGATGGATCAGCAAGAAAAGGTGGAAGTGAGTGATTCGCTTCTTGGCAAAGTTCGTGAAGTTATCGAAGCATCGTTAAAGTATGAAGGTATTGATGCTGTATGTGAAGTGAGTCTTGTTTTTGTTGACAATACTCAGATTCATGAAATGAACCGAGACTACAGAGGCAAGGATCAACCTACTGATGTATTAAGCTTTCCCCAGTATGACGATTTGACTCAGTTGAAAGCTTATCCTGAAGAGCTAGCACTTGGAGACATTGTTATTTCTTTAGAAAGGGCTACCCAACAAGCTGCTGACTTTGGTCACTCTCTTGAAAGAGAAGTGTGTTTTTTAACAGCACATAGTATGTTCCATCTTTTCGGGTATGATCATGATACAGATGAGAATACAAAAAATCATGCGTGAACGTGAAGAAGCTGTTCTTGCTACACTTGGTATTACTAGAGAGTAACATAGACCATAACTAGTCGGAGGCTGACATGAATAAAAAAAATTTGATATTGACGGCAGTGATTGCTATGGCAATAACTGCGGGGTGTGGAAATAGTATTTCTGAAACCGAAGCTGTTGCGAGTGAGACACCAGCTGTTGAGACTGAAGTAACTGAGCCGATAGTGATAGAAGCTCCTGTTGAAGAGGTCGTAGCAGAAGAAGTGCCAGAAGCAGTTGATCCTGTTGAGAGTGAAACGGTTGAATTCACATCTGTTTCAAAGTTGACAGGACGTCCTGTTGAGGATAGTATTCTTGAAGTTAGACCAGCAGTTGTTATGCTGGATAATCATTATGGAGCTAGACCTCAAGCTGGTCTCAATGAGGCAGATCATATTTATGAGATGCTTGCTGAAGGTAGAATCACAAGGTATATGGCGGTCTTCCAATCTGGAAGTCCATCACCTGTCGGTCCTGTGCGTAGTGCACGACCATACTTTATTGACAAAGCTCTAGAGTATGATGCTTATTATGTACATGTCGGCGGATCGATGCAAGCGATGACTGACATCATCAATTTGAACATGGCAGATATTGACGGATTGTCTAGTGGAGCGAAAGTTTTTTGGCGAACACGACACAAAAAAAATTCCACATAACATGTATTCTAGTTTTGAAGCGGTTCAAAAGGAATCGATTCGTAAAGGGTATAGACAATCTGGCAATTTTGAAGGTATGTCTTTTAATGAAACGCGCTCAAGTATTGGCGGCGAAGCAGGTAAATATGTAAAAGCGGTGTATAAGGAACCTACTTCGAGAGATAAAGTTGGATACTATATTGAGTTTACGTTTAACGAAGAATCATCTAAGTATGAGCGTTCCGTAAATGGTAAGCCGCATCTTGATGAAAATGATGATTCAAGACTAACGGCAGATAATATCATTATTCAAATTGCTCGACATAAAGTTATCGATGACGAGGGTAGACGTGATGTTAGTTTGATCGGCGAAGGAAGTGGCTATTTCATCTCTAATGGTGAAAAAACTTGAAATCACATGGAGTAAATCTGACAGGTACGCTAGAACGATCTATAAAGATACGAGTGGCGAGGAAATCAAGTTTAATCCAGGGAATACGTGGTTCCAAGTTGTTGAGAGTGAACAGACGCTAGGATGGTGATCAAATGGATTATAAGAAACTTGTAGAAATGGCTTATGAGGCCATGGAAAATGCTTACGTACCATATTCGAACTTCAATGTAGGTGCTGCTCTACTGGGGAAGTCTGGTAAGGTTTATAAGGGCTGTAACGTTGAATGTGCGTCTTATGGTGGTACAAACTGCGCGGAAAGAACGGCTCTTTTTAAGGCTGTTTCTGAAGGTGAACGTGAGTTTACGGCAATTGCGATTGTTTCAAGAACCAGAGACATCACATCACCATGTGGAATTTGCCGTCAGGTTTTGGCAGAGTTTGGAACAGATCTAGATGTAATTTTAGCTAAGGATCTGGAGTATAAAGTCTATAAGCTAAGTGAGCTGTTGCCACTTAACTTTACAAGCGATGAGCTTGATAAATAGGAGAACTTAAATGCCCGGTGTTATCGGGTAAAATGGAGGGAAAAGACTTGAAAGAATTCAGGTCGGGTTTTGTCACTATAATTGGACGACCCAATGTCGGTAAATCGACACTAATGAACAACATTCTCGGTGAAAAGATTGCAATTATGTCTTCGAAGCCACAGACTACAAGAAATAAGATTCATGGAATATATACAACAGAAGAATCTCAGGTGATCTTCCTTGATACGCCTGGCGTGCATAGACCCAAAAATAAACTTGGTGAGTTCATGGTAAACTCAGCACTGAACACTCTAAAAGAAGTTGACTTAGTTCTATTTCTTGTAGATGATTCAAAAAAAATTGGTCCTGGTGATAAATACCTGGTTGACCAACTTACTGGAATCAAGACCCCTGTTATTTTGGTAGTCAATAAGGCAGATCTGTTGGATCCGGAAGATCTTCGCTCAATAGTCGAGAATTATAAGGAGTATGATTTCTTTGAGGATATCATAGCAATTTCAGCACTGGAAGATAAGAACGTTGACTTCCTTCTTAGCAAGATTTCTGACTATATGGTAGAAGGTCCGATGTATTATCCTTCGGATATGATTACTGATCAACCAGAGCGAGCTATCGTGTCTGAAATTATTCGTGAAAAGCTACTGATGTATCTTGAGCAGGAAATACCTCATGGTGTTGCCGTTGAAATCGAAACTATGAAAAAACGCAAAGACAAGGATATCGTAGATATTCAAGCGACGATTGTTTGTGAAAGAGACTCACACAAGGGGATTATCATCGGCAAGAATGGCAGAAAGCTGAAAGGGATCGGCAAAAGCTCTCGTGAAGAAATTGAACGTTTACTCGGCTCAAAGGTTTTCCTGGAACTATGGGTAAAAGTACGTTCAAACTGGAGAGATAGCGATTCGCTGTTAAAGAATTTCGGTTACCGCCAAGACTAAGCTGACATATTTCCGCCTTTCGTGAGCTCACCAGGAGGTGGCGAATGGCAAAGCTATATGAAATGGATTTTGATATCATCCTCAAGCAAATTGAGGTTTGGTTTGCTCTTAATGAAGAAGAGCGGCTCAGAGAGTTTGCGGAAGATGCATATGCTCAAGATATTGCGGAACTACTTATTGAACTAGAGGACGATCAGCGTGACTTCTTCTTCGGACTTTTGAACATTGATAAAGCGTCAGATGTTCTTGAAGAAATGAATGCTGAAATGTTCTCAGTATTAATCAGTTCTTTAAGTGAAACAAGAAAAGTATTGATCCTGGATGCGATGTCTCAGGATGATATCGTTGACCTTTTAGGTGACCTACCTGAAGAAAGACGTAAAGAGATTATCGCATACCTGGATATTGAAGACGCAAGAGATGTTAGAGAACTTTTGGTATATGAAGAGGATACCGCTGGCGGTATCATGACAAAGGACTTTGTTGTACTAAACAAAGAACTTTCAATATATCAAGCGATTGACACTCTGCGTGAGACGGCGCCAGAAGCAGAAACGATCTACTATGTGTTTGTAGTCGATAAAAAAGAGCGACTTGTAGGCGTCATTTCACTCAGGGAGCTGATCGTTTCAAAACCGAACCAACTGATTAAAGAAATTATGAATGAAAATGTAATATCTGTGAACGTTCATGATGACCAAGAAGAGGTTGCTTCTATAGTTAAGAAATACGATCTACTTGCTGTCCCAGTTGTAGACGACGAGGAAAAATTACTTGGTATCGTCACAGTCGATGATGTCCTTGATGTAATGGAAGAAGAGGCTACGGAAGATATTCTAAAGTTTGCAGGTTCTTCTGAACTTGAAGATATGGAAGAGGACAGGTTTTTCAGAAAAATTTATTTTTCGGTAAGATCACGTCTTCCATGGCTGATAATAACGATATTTGGTGGACTTTTAAGTTCGAATGTCGTGAAAAACTTCCAAGGTGTAATTGATCAAGACGCCACCTTAGCACTGTTTATGACCATGTTAGCGGGTATGGGTGGTAATGTTGGTACGCAGTCTTCAACACTCACTGTAAGAAGTATTGCTATGGGCTTTATAGAAGGCTCTGAAGTGGTTAAGACCGTTGCGCAGGAAATGCTTACCGGCCTCTTTGTTGGCCTTGTATGTGCAAGTATTTCAGGTGTGGCTGCTACCATGATTGGCGGTAGCCTATGATTGGTGTTATAGTAGGGCTATCGATGTGTGCTAATATGTTCACAGCAGCTACAATTGGAACGATTGTACCAATTACTTTTAAGAAGATTGGTGTTGATCCAGCTATTGCATCTGCACCGTTTATAACAACAATTGTTGATATAACAGGTCTTACAATCTATTTCACTCTGGCGACTATATTGACACAGACGATATTATAATTTGACTTAGCAGAAAGGTTGCATGGCCATGTTCTTTACATCTGAAGCTATTGTACTAAAAAAGAACTAAGCTATCTGACAATGACATGATTCTAACCCTTTTTACAAAGAAGGCAGGGAAGATAGATGCCATTGCAAGCGGTGCTAGACACCCTAAAAGCAGATTTGCAGCTGGAGCGCATCCATTTGTACTTGGAAGATACAATCTTACAACTGGCGGTAACCTGGCGAAAGTCACAAGTATTGATGTTCATGAATCCTTTTATCATTTAAGAGAGGATTTAGATAAATTGGCCTATGGCTCTTGGTTTCTAGAGCTGGCTGATGTTGTTACAATAGAAGGTGTTACAAACCATCAGCTGTTTTATGATCTGGTTGAATCAATACATGTTCTTCTTGACGAAGACGTAGATGCTAATCAGATAAAAGTGGCTTATGAAATGAAACTACTAGATTCTACAGGCATTAGACCTGTTCTTAACGAGTGCATAAACTGTGGTGCTACGGGCGATCGCAAATGGCAATTCTCCGTCCCAGATGGTGGGGTTGTTTGTGAAAACTGTACTGCAGATTTTGAGTCACTATTTAGAATGGGCAAGACTCTACCGAAAATCATGATGTATTTTCATCTAAAAGATATGAGAATTATCTCTAAAACGAAAATCCATGATTCGTATATCAAAAAACTGGATATTATATTAAATGCTTATTTGCGACATCATTTGGACAAAAACAATTTTAAAAGTTTAGATTTTCTAAATTCAATCCGAAATATTCAAAAATAAGGAGTGGTAGTATGTCAGTAACATTAGAAAAAGTAGATGAAGTAAGAAACAGAACAGGTGCATCTTATTCAGAAGCAAAAGAAGCGCTAGAGTTTACTGGTGGTGATGTTCTTGAAGCAATTGTATACATAGAGCAAATGCGACAAGAGCCGCCAAAAAAAAGGACACTTTTGCAGACGATCTATCTGATCGAGGCAGTGAAATCATTGAGAAACTGAAAGAGCTGGTTAAAAGGGGTCAAGTCACACGAATTCTTCTACAAAAGGATGGTAACACAGTGCTTGACATTCCAATTGTTGCTGGTGCTGTAGGTGCTTTGATCTTTACTGGTGCAACAGCTGTGGGTATTTTAGCAGCCTTAGCTACAGGCTGTGAGCTTATGATCGTAAAGGAAAATGATGATATTATCGATATCAGAGAAATCCTTGAAGATACAGCTGAAACTGTAAAAGAAAAAGCTGAAGAAGTGATGAAGAGCTTCTCGAGCGAAGAAGAAAAAGAAGCAGCAGATTTTGATCAAACTGAAGATGAAACAGATGCGTCTGCTTCGCCTGATGTAGAAACTGCTGAAGACGAAGTTAAAGAGGATGATGTGGTTATTAAGGCAACATTCATTCAACCTGACAAGCAAGAAGAAGAAAAAACTGAAGAGTAAAACTCAGTTTAACAAACTTTTGGTTGTCAGCCCGAAGCTTCTATGCTAAAATCATAAAAAATCTATAAAGCGTGCAATGATAAAGACTAGTAACTTAATATAGCGTTTTGAGAGAGCCGATGTTGGTGTGAATTCGGTACGTTAGTTAAGCGAATGGCACTTTTGAGCACATAACCAAAGTGGATGCGTTAGCATCAACGAGGGTGGAACCGCGGAATAACCTTTCGTCCCTTGATTGTACTATTACAGTATGAATCAAGTGATGAAAGGTTTTTTTTAATTTTGCATCCCAAATCTGTGATTTGGATATGCAATTTACTCAGCGACCAGAGGGAGTCGAGTGTCTTCTTGACTGCCCGAAGGGCCTTTGGCGTCGATATTTTCCATGACTCTGCGTTACAGACAGTTTCAACCATTGGTCAGATGCGTTTAGCATGCTCCCAATAGTCGAAACTATCTGCGTCTTGATTCATGAAAAATCTCTTAGCCAAATGGATCTTTGTATTCAAAGGATATTGGAGGTGAACTGGTGGAAGTTAATAAGTCAGAGGTAGCACAGTTCCTGATGGATGTCAGGTCTAAATCGTCGACTTACTCTAAACAAGATTTCAAGGCTATATTCACCAAGCTATACTTTATCCTAGTTGATATTGAGGATCTTTCCCCACCTGCATACCAGCAATACGAAAATAGGAGTGTTTCTGGAAAGCAACTTAGCCAAATTTGCGATTTGCTTGTATCAAGTGAAGGGGAGAAACTTGGTGTTGTATTAGAGCATCGAATGCTCATATCAATATTAGAAGTTACAATGGGAAGCCTTATGGAATTAACAAACAGAAAGATAGAAAGTGTCGTTGATATTTTCGTTCAATACTTCTATAAAGGCGGAACAGGTGATGATAGTGAAAGTGTGTTACAAAGTGGTTTTGTACTGGATAAATTAACAAAGTGCTTTGATTTAAAAACAGTGAAAAGAACGGTATAAACCCAGAGTGATCAGGGTCAAATGAAAGGGAGTGCAACAATGGGTACACAAGTAACAATGGATAAAATCGTATCTATGGCAAAAATGCGCGGTTTCGTATTCCAAGGTTCTGAAATTTACGGCGGACTTGCAAATACATGGGATTACGGTCCACTGGGTGTTGAACTTAAGAGAAATGTAAAGTCAGCATGGTGGAAGAAGTTTGTTCAAGAATCACCATATAATGTGGGTGTGGATGCAGCGATTCTTATGAATCCTCAAACATGGGTTGCATCAGGTCACGTTGGTGGTTTTTCTGACCCTCTACTTGATTGTCGTGCATGTAAATCAAGATTCAGAGCAGATCAGTTAATAGAAGCTTTCTTAGCAAAAAAAAGGTCAAGAAGATGAAGTTGTTGATGCTTGGTCTACTGATGAAATGAAGAAATTTATTGACGAAAACGAAATCAACTGTCCAACATGTGGTAAAAAAGATTTCACAGACATTCGTCAGTTTAACCTTATGTTCAAGACATTCCAAGGTGTTACAGATGACACAAGCTCTGAAATTTTCCTACGTCCAGAAACGGCTCAAGGTATTTTTGTAAACTTTAAAAACATTCAGCGTGCGTCTCGAAAAAAAAGTACCATTTGGCATTGGTCAAATTGGTAAGTCATTCCGAAACGAGATTACACCAGGTAACTTCACATTCCGTACACGTGAGTTTGAACAAATGGAGCTCGAATTCTTCTGTGCTCCAGGCGAAGACCTAAAGTGGTACGAATACTGGAAGCAGTACTGTATGGATTGGTTGACAAACCTAAGCATGACAGAAGACAACGTACGTTTTAGAGACCATGGCGAAGACGAACTGTCACACTACTCTAACGCGACAACAGACATCGAATTCCGCTTCCCATTTGGTTGGGGTGAGTTGTGGGGGATTGCTGACCGTACAGATTTTGATTTAAAGGCTCATCATGAACATGCTGGTAAAGACCTTATGTATCAAGATCCAGTTACAAATGAAAAGTATATCCCGTATTGTATTGAACCATCGTTAGGTGCTGATCGTGTTACTCTGGCATTCCTTATTGATGCATACAACGAAGAGGTGTTAGAAGATGGTTCTACTAGAAGTGTAATGAAGTTCCACCCTGCACTTGCACCATTTAAGGCTGCAATATTCCCATTATCTAAGAAGTTAGACGAAGATGCAATTAAAGTGTTTGAACTTCTAAGCAAGCATTTCAATGTAGATTACGATGTGGCTGGTTCAATAGGCAAGCGTTACCGTCGTCATGACGAAATTGGTACGCCATTCTGTATCACGTTTGATTTTGATTCTGTTGAAGATAAATCTGTAACAATCCGTCATAGAGATACAATGGAGCAAGAACGTATCAAGATTGAAGATCTAGTTGACTACATTGCTGAAAAAGTAAGCTTTTAATTAGTGCAACAAACTCTGAAAAGTGCACATGATATATGTTCATGAACTTTTCAGAGTTTTTTTTATTGTAAAAGGAACAATATTTCATCATGATCTATTTGCATTATCGGGTACGTTTGAAATAACTTGGGTATTTAGTAATTGGAACATACTAAACCCTTTAAGAGCGAATGAAATCAAGCTCAGATTCGTTTTTGGAGCAGTAAGCTTTATGCAGTAAAGTACAACAAAGTGTAAGAAATCAATCAATGATGTACACGCAATTGAAAAAAAATTTTAAAAAAAGTGCACACTATATATTGCAATAGACTTTCATTTAGTGTATTATATATCTGTGTTAAAGATTTAGCATAGAAGTCGTGCACACGAAATGGAGGTGGCGCAAATAGAGCTCAAAGAAAGACAGATAGAAATATTAGAAATTATAAAAGCTGATCAACCAATTACAGGTGATGCTATTGCTAGCAAACTAAATGTTACTAGGTCAGCACTTAGAACGGATCTGTCAGTTCTTACCATGTCTGGGCTAATATCTGCAAAGCCGAAAATTGGATATTTCGTCAACGAAGAAGATAGCGCTACAAGAGAGTCGGAAGCTCTTAATCATAGATGGTTAGAGCCGGTAGGGAGTCTAAAATCTATGCCAGTTGTGATTGATGAAAAAACATCAGTCTATGACGCTATTGTGACCCTATTTCTTGAAGACATCGGAACTATTTTTGTTACATCAAAAGGCTGTTTGTCTGGAGTTGTTTCTAGAAAAGATTTCTTGAAAACAACAATGGGTGGAACGGATGTACACAAAATACCTGTTGCTATGATAATGACGCGAATGCCAAATCTTGTCACAATTCGGCCCGAAGATACATTACTTCAGGCTGCACAAAAAATAATTGAACACCAGATTGATTGCTTGCCAGTTGTAGAGCCTGTTTCAAAGGATGATGATAACTGTTACAGGGTTGTCGGAAAAGTCTCAAAAACAAACATAACGAATCAGTTTGTTGAAATATGGAGTAAGGTTCAGGGAGGAACTCATGAGTAAAAAATATAAAATATATATTCTCTCGGACTCGGTAGGTGAAACAGCGGAGATGGTGTCCCGCGCTGCTGCAGAGCAATTTAAAGGCACTAGCTATGAAGTGAAAAAGTTCTCCTATGTATCTACAGAGGAGAGCATTGTTCAAATGATAGCAGAGGCCAAGAGAGAAGACAAAGCTGTTGTTGTATTTACTACAGTACTTGATGCAATCAGAATAAAAGTGGTTGAGGAATGCAAAAAGAACAATCTTCCGTACATTGATGTATTGGCGCCACTTCTTAATACGTTTTCAGACATTCTGGATATGCAACCGGTTAACAAGCCTGGCATTATTCATAGACTGGATGAAAAATACTTTAAAAAGATTGAAGCGATTGAGTTTGCTGTAAAGTATGACGATGGTAAAGACCCACGTGGTATTAAGAAAGCTGATATCGTCTTAATAGGCGTATCAAGGACATCTAAGACACCACTTAGTATGTATTTAGCACACAAAAAAAATGTAAAAGTTGCCAATGTACCTCTTGTTCCAGAGGTGCCGATTCCCGAGGAGTTGTACCAGATTCCAACAAGTAGAATTATTGGCCTCACTACCGACCCGATAAAGTTAAATGAAATTAGACAAGAAAGACTTAAGGCGCTTGGCCTAAGCAACACTGCTACATATGCTAACGTTGATAGAATTCTTGAAGAACTTGAATATGCAGATAAGATAATGAAAAAATTGCAGTGCCCTATTATTAATGTTTCAAACAAGGCAGTTGAAGAAACTGCTGGCATTATTCTGGATCTAGTCAAAAAAACAGATGAAATAAGACCTAGATAAGGGGTGGATCATGATGAAATATGTTTACTCATTTGAAGATGGCAAGGGTGATATGAAATCACTGCTCGGTGGCAAAGGTGCAAATCTGGCTGAAATGATAAGAATTGGTCTTCCGGTGCCTCCGGGATTCACAATTACAACTGAAGTCTGTAACAAATATTATGAGGATGGAAAAACACTGGCATCTGAAGTTATGGATCAGGTATTTGATCATTTAGAGGATCTGGAAAAGAAAACAGAGAAGGTTTTGGGTGGTACGGAAAATCCACTTCTAGTATCTGTTCGTTCAGGTGCAGCGATATCAATGCCAGGTATGATGGATACAGTTCTAAACTTGGGTATGAATGACGAAACTGTAGAACGTGTTGCAGAGTTAACTGGTAACAGAAGGTTTTCTCTTGATAGTTACAGACGATTCATGCAGATGTTTGGTGATGTTGTTTTAGAAATTGAGAAATATCATTTTGATAGAGTCTTTGAAGGTGTTAAGTCAGACAAAGGTGTAGAAAATGATGTTGATCTAAATGCAGAGGATCTGCTAAGTGTTATAGCAGAGTATAAAAATGTCGTAAGAATCCAAAAGGGATTTGATTTTCCACAGGAGCCAAAGAAACAACTTGAAATGGCGATAGAAGCCGTGTTCAGCTCTTGGAATAATCCACGTGCGACTATTTATAGAAATGCGAATGAGATTCCTCATGACCTAGGAACAGCTGTTAGTGTTCAATCAATGGTATTTGGAAATATGGGTGACGACTCTGGCACAGGCGTTGCGTTTACAAGAAACCCGTCAACAGGTGAGAAAATTCTATTTGGTGAGTTCCTTATGAACGCTCAAGGCGAAGATGTTGTTGCTGGTATTCGTACACCGTTGCCAGTTTCAAAATTACAAGAAAAGAATCCGACTGTATACGACAGCTTTGTCAATGCTGTAAATAATCTCGAAAAACATTACCGCGATATGCAGGATATTGAATTTACAATCGAAAAGGGAAAACTATTCTTCCTTCAAACGCGAACTGGTAAAAGAACTGCAAATGCAGCAGTGAATATAGCAGTTGATATGGTTGGGGAAGGTTTGATCACTAAAGAAGAAGCCTTAATGCGCATTAACCCTAAAGATATAGATAAACTTTTGCACCCTACTTTTGATGAAAAAGCACTTGCTGAAGCAAAGATGCTTAGTAAAGGACTCCCAGCGTCACCAGGCGCTGCATCGGGTAAAGTTTACTTCTATTCTGAAGATGTTGTCGAAGCTAAAAAAAGAGGCGAGAAGACAATTCTTGTTCGCACAGAAACATCTCCTGAAGATATTGAAGGCATGATTAATTCTGAAGGAATCCTAACTGCACGTGGAGGCATGACATCACACGCAGCTGTAGTTGCAAGGGGCATGGGTAAATGTTGTGTAGCGGGTTGTAGTGAAATTCATGTTGAAGAGCAGCAACGATTCTTTAGAGTAGGAACAGAAACATTTAAAGAAGGTGACATACTGTCATTAGATGGTAACACAGGAGCAGTTTATGAAGGGGTTATTCCAACTACAGAAGTAGCCCTTACAGGTAAATTTGGTGAGATTATGGCATGGGCAGACGATATACGTGTTCTTGGCGTTAGAACAAACGCAGATACACCACATGATTCAAAGGCTGCAGTTGAATTTGGAGCCGAAGGAATTGGTCTATGTCGTACTGAGCATATGTTCTTTGATGAGGATAGAATTTCGATTGTACGCAGGATGATTGTAGCTCAGGACACGGAAGACCGAATAGAAGCCCTCGATGAATTACAACCTATTCAAAGAGATGACTTTATTGGGATTTTCAAAGCAATGGAAAGTAGACCAGTTACCATTAGACTGCTTGACCCTCCATTACATGAGTTTCTTCCCCATGATAAAGAGGATATAGCTGTTTTAGCTGAATCTATGCATATGCGCGTCGATAGACTTGAAGAGATTGTGAATACACTTTCTGAGTTTAATCCGATGCTTGGACATAGAGGGTGTAGGCTGGCGATCACATATCCTGAAATTTATGCAATGCAATGTCGAGCTATCTTTGAGGCAATTGTACATGTTGTTAAAGAAGATGGTATTGATGTACACCCGGAAATCATGATTCCTTTAGTTGGGCATGATAAAGAACTGTCCATTCTTGGAGATATGGTTAAAGAAATAGGCAATCAAATCCTAAAAGACGCAGGTGTTGATGTTCCATATAAAGTAGGTACTATGATCGAAGTGCCTAGAGCTGCGCTTATTGCGGATGAGATTGCTGACCACGCAGAATTCTTCTCTTTTGGAACAAATGATCTAACACAAATGACACTTGGATTCTCAAGAGATGACGCAGGTAAGTTCATAGGTGAGTATAAGCAAAAGGATATTTTCCAAAGAGATCCGTTTGAGTCAATTGATCAAAAGGGTGTTGGAAAACTTATGAAAATTGCTGTTGATTTAGGTCGCCAAAAGAAACCGGATCTAAAATCGGAATTTGTGGTGAACATGGTGGGGAGCCAGCATCGATAGAGTTCTGTCATAAGCTTGGTTTCGACTATGTGTCTTGCTCTCCATATCGTGTTCCAATTGCAAGATTAGCTGCTGCTCAAGCGGCAATTAAGAATAAATAGTGTGAATTACATAAAATTCCCTTTTGTGTAAAATGCTTTTTATAGAAACGAAGTGTACCAGTTTGGTGGACACAGAGTAAAATACTAACAGTTGTTAAGTGGTTCCTGTATTCAACAGGAGCCATTTTCTTCCTACGCCCATTATTTCTTTGATAATTACACTTAATAGCTAACAAAGTTACAATTTATTTGTAAAATTATTGTTAGACTTCAAATTTATCAATATCAGTGCAAAAAACTCTATATAGCAAAGTGCTTAAGTCTGCATCATGAGCTATTCGGGAATTCGAGATGCTCATTTTAGTTTTCTATGCTTATATGGGTTTACTGGACTCATTCTGCATTAAGACTATACTTCTTCAAAATGATTTGTCCTTTTGTGATTAATACATACTTTCCTGCTCAGAGGCATTAGAATAGTGCTCACACCGTTGTGTATAAACTTTATAGTTCTATTCTTAATCTCTCTAGTGATACTTCTATAAAGTATAATAGCTCTTCATGAATTGAATATCTAGTTGGAGGTTATTTAGTTGAATCTCTGTTACATACGTCACTTATAGATATTTAGATTACTCTTTGAATAATTCCTCTCACACTAAGAATATAACCGTCGGCAGCTAGTGCCTTCTCCTTCATTTAAATTTATAGCAATAGCCCCTAAGGCGAGACTGTTTATTTGATTATTTCTTGAGGCACATTTCAAATTTATTCGAGGGAATTATAGGAAAAGTCATATTAGTTTAATAAACTTAATGGTTGTGATTAAACCATGTCCAAATGGTTACTAATTGGTTAAGATACAAATAATGGTATTGAAATTAATATCCAAACCTATATCCTATAAATTGTAAACAATAACTATATTAACTAGGAGGGTTCAACTATGAGAAAATTAGTAAGTACAGCTTTAGCATTAACCGTAGCGTTTTCTTCTATTGCTACACCTATAACTTTTGCTTCTGATTTTAACACGAATCACGATTATCAAGTAAGAGCATCAAAATCATCAGATTATAGAAAAATAGCAAGTTTTTTCTTATCGTGGATTGTATTATAAGAAATGGGCTGAAGGAGGTAATACATACTTTAAGTTCAAGATGCCTGGTGGTGTGCAAAAGAGTAGGACGGATGCAGATTTTAATGCTACTAGGCTTAGAGGTTATATGGATGATGTGAAATCAATTATGAAGGATTATTCTAAAGAGTTGAGAAAGGTTCCAACGGGACTTGACAAAGATGTGTATGTAAAACATCACTTTGCTTGTAGAGATTTATTTTTTGAGTTAACTAAAGAGTTACCTAATTCTGATAAAACTTACGGTGGTTTCACATTATACGATCTCTATAATGAAGATTTTATGAGAAAATACGAAGAGGACAATCATGATAAAGCGCAAGAAGAGCTTCTAGCTTTGCTTTATGAAGAGAGAACAGGGCTAACAACTGCTATGGATGATCCTCATTTTCAGATCCTGATAAGAGCAATGAAGACATACGGTAAATGTATGAAGTATTATAATGAAATTGCTGGTAGAGATGTGTTTAAAAGTAGTGGTATTTACTAGATTAGTACATTCAGTTGTCCTTGCCTAGAAAATTTATACTTTATCATATATTGAATTATATTCGTGAGAAAAAATACATGAGTAAAATCGGCTGAAATGAGTATAATATAATTATACAGAGATTAAAGGGCAGCGCTTGTTAGCGTTGTCCTTTTTTGTGTAGAGGATATTAATGTATTTTGAAGTACTGAATTCCATAGTGAAAGTAGTTAACTTGGCATAGTGGTTAAAAAATAGAGGGAATTAGTCTAAATTATAGAATTGATATTTATATAGTATGATGTTAAGAATATAGACTAGGTGGTGAAGTATATGATCGTCAGAAAGCAACAAGAAGAGCAGGAGCATAAAATACTAAGCCCATTTGCAGCTAAGGCTGATGAAAGCAGAGGACGAATGGTTGATGAGGAGGAATGTGAACTTAGGACAGCATTCCAACGAGACCGAGATAGAATAATACATTCGAAGTCATTCAGGCGTTTGAAGCATAAGACGCAGGTGTTTTTGTCACCTGAGGGGGATCATTATAGAACTAGACTGACTCACACTTTAGAGGTTTCACAGATTTCTAGGACGATAGCACGTGCATTAAGTCTTAATGAAGATTTGACCGAAGCAATCGCTATGGGGCACGATTTAGGCCATACACCGTTTGGACACTGTGGTGAACATGAACTCAGTGAAGTCCACGAAAGTGGATTTAGACATAACGAACAAAGTCTTAGAGTTGTAGATTTTTTAGAGAGAAGAAGTCGAGGTCGCATTGGTTTAAACTTAACTGAAGAAGTTCGTGATGGTATTTTAAATCATACTGGTGACAAATCGCCCTTTACATTAGAAGGTCGAATTGTCAAAGTGTGCGATCGGATTGCGTATATTAATCATGATATAGACGACGCAATTCGTGGTAATGTTTTGAAAGCATCTGAGATCCCTAAAAAGTATCTTAATGTTTTAGGACATACTCATAGCCAACGTATTAACACACTCATTAAAGATGTGATAAAAAACAGTGAAGGGAAAATGGATATTACTATGAGTGAGGACGTTCAAGAGAGTTTTTTAAAACTTCGTCAGTTTATGTTTGAGCAAGTCTATCTTAACAAAGAAGCCAAAAAGGAAGAAATAAAGGCTAGATATATTGTGAAATCATTGTACAAGTACTTTTCTGAACATCCTAAGAATCTTCCAGACGAAAGATATGAGGACTATAAAGAGTTTGGGAATGAGGCTGTGAAAGACTATATTGCAGGTATGACAGATCGTTATGCAGTTAGAAAGTACACTTCGATTTACGTTCCTAAGTTTTGGACATAGAACAGAAATGAAAGATTGAATTATTAGAAAAATAAAACTTTTAAATTTGTAGAAGGAGTTTGTTGAATATTGTAGAATTACTATTACTTGTGTGCAATTTTACCAAAGTTTACTGGATGTTTTCTCGTATTCTTTAAACAGAAATAAAGGGTTATGACAAACTTATATAGAATAATATATTCGGATAAGTTATAGGTGATTATATGGGTGCGAAATATGACAATAGAATAACTGAAGTCATACTTGAAAGCATTAATATTGTTGATCTCATATCCGAGTACACGCCTCTCAAAAGGACGGGCAGGAACTATAAAGGTCTTTGTCCTTTCCACAATGAAAAAAACACCTTCTTTTTCAGTGTCTGAAGAGAAACAGTTTTATCATTGTTTTGGATGTGGTGTAGGCGGCGATGCGATTAAATTCGTTCAAGAAATTGAAAACTTCGATTTTCTTGATGCAATCGAGTATTTGGCAGATAAGTATGGTATAGATATTGACTCATACAAAAATGCAGAATCAGGAAATAGGCAACCAACAGTTCCACCTGATGTAAAGAAAGCATTGTATGCAATATCTAGAGAAGCTGCCATACTTTACTATAAGGAATTGCCAAAATCAAGTGAGGCAATGTCTTATATAGAAGGTCGCGGTCTGGATCAATCTATTATTAGAAAGTTTGGTCTTGGGTTTGCACCTGACGATTGGCACTATCTAAACAAGAAATTGTCTAAAAACAAGCAGATGGAAAGTTTGTTAATTCGGGCAGGTTTAGTGGCAAAAAGTTCAAAAGGGAATGTATATGACTATTTTCGAAATAGAATTGTATTTCCTATAAGAGATATAAAGGGAAATGTTATTGCTTTTGGTGGTCGAGTAATGGATGGCTCTAATCCGAAGTACTTGAATTCGCCAGAAACAGACATTTTTAATAAATCAAATACTCTTTATGGTTTGAACTTAGCAAAAAACGCGTTTAGTGATGAAAGACGTATCATAGTTACTGAAGGATATATGGATGTAATCTCATTGCATCAGCAAGGTGTGGAGAATGCTGTTGCAACACTGGGAACTGCTTTGACAACGCAGCATGGACGTATACTAAGTAGGTATTCTGACGAAATTGTCATTTGTTATGATTCGGATAGTGCTGGACAAAAAGCAGCGCTTCGAAGTGTTGATGTTCTACAAAATGTTGACGCCAAGGTGAAAATTCTAACTTTAGGCGAGAACATGGATCCCGATGATTTTATAAGGTCTAAAGGACGAGCGGCATTTGATAACATGGTTAAAAACGCAAAAAGTACTATAGATTTCAGACTCGATTTAGTTGGGAAAAATATGGATCTTCGAAATGATGAGGATCGAATAGATTATGTTAAAGCAGCTGTCGAGATTTTTTTTAAAACCGTTAATGATGCGGTGGAAAGAAATATTTATATTGATAAGGTTGCAAAACAGGCTATGGTTGATCCATCTCTTATTAAACAGGAGATTGGAACATCTGCATCTATGCCTGCTGAAATAGATCAAGATTTTGTACAGCGCAGACCAGAGAATGTGGAGACGGCTGTTCGAAAGAAAAAAGATCATGGTCCACTTTTGACTGTTGAAAGAAGATTGATGGAGATTGCACTGGACTCCAAAAAAGGATTTGAACTTTTACTGTCAAACATGGATATAAATGACTTGCAATTTGAGCATATTCGTAGTATATTTTTATACTTGCGGGGTTATTACGAAAAGAACGATTCATTTCAACTAAATATTGCTTCTGATGACATGGACCTTAAGTTGGCCACTGGAATAGAAAAGCTTATGATTAAGCATATTCCAATAGAAAATCTTCAGAAGGAAATCCTAGCAACACAGAGGACTCATCGAGAACTTGTTCTGAGAAAGCGATTAAGTGATAAAAAAGAAGAAGTCAATTTGCTTACAAGAAGCTTAAGTCACGAACGAGACGACATAAAAGAAAAACAAGAATTACTACGGAAATTATTTCGTGAGCAACAGCAACTTGCTGAGGAAATAAGCCGGGTGCTTAATGAGAAAAGTGAACAGTAGTGGTAGGTAGAAAGGAGGGAAGTCAATTGGCTAAGAAGAAAATTGATGCTAAGCAGGTGGAAGCTGTAAAGGCTTTAACTGAGCAGGGCAAGAAAAAAGGCTCCTTGACTTACTCTGAGATTGGGAATGCACTGAGTGAGATTAACATCGACAAGGATCAGATTGAAGATATTTATGATTCATTGGCAGCAATGGGGATCGAAGTAATTGCTGATGATGAAGACGATATTGAGGTCGATGCAAAAACTCTGAATTCATCCGAAGAAGAAGAGGAAGAAGAAGTAGAAGTTGAGATTGCAGTTCCAAAGGGAATCAGTATTGATGACCCTGTAAGAATGTACTTAAAAGAGATCGGTAAAGTTCCTCTGCTTTCTGGTGAGGAAGAAATTAGTCTTGCCAAGAGAATGGAAGACGGCGATGAAGAAGCTAAGAAGAAGCTTTGTGAGGCAAACCTTCGTCTTGTTGTAAGTATCGCAAAACGCTATGTTGGACGTGGGATGCTATTCCTTGATCTAATTCAAGAAGGTAACCTTGGTCTAATAAAAGCTGTTGAGAAGTTCGACTGGAGAAAAGGTTACAAGTTCTCTACTTACGCTACATGGTGGATTCGTCAAGCAATTACAAGAGCTATTGCTGACCAGGCACGTACAATTCGTATTCCAGTACACATGGTTGAGACTATCAACAAACTTATCCGTGTTTCCCGTCAACTGCTTCAAGAACTAGGACGTGAGCCTAAACCTGAGGAAATTGCTAAGGAAATGGATATGAGTGTTGAAAAGGTACGTGAGATTCTTAAGATTGCTCAAGAACCTGTATCTCTTGAAACACCTATCGGCGAGGAAGAAGATAGTCACCTAGGTGATTTCATTCCTGATAATGACGCTCCAGCACCAGCTGAAGCAGCAGCGTTCTCAATGCTGAAAGAACAACTTATTGAAGTACTAGAAACGCTTACGCCTAGAGAGCAAAAAGTTCTAAAGTTACGTTTTGGTCTTGAAGATGGTCGTGCTAGAACGCTTGAAGAGGTTGGTAAGAAGTTTGAAGTAACAAGAGAACGTATTCGTCAGATTGAAGCAAAGGCTCTTAGAAAGCTTAAGCATCCTTCAAGAAGCAAAAAGCTAAAAAGACTACCTTGAATAAATAAGGTATATTGATCTGAACTTTCTAACGAGCCATTTTCGAATGGCTCGTTTTTAATGGAACGACCGAAATCTACGATTTCGAGTGTCGTTCCTTACTCCGACGACTGTAAAGAGTCGTGAGTTTCTTGACCGCCCGAAGGGCACAAGACCGAAATCTACGATTTCGAGTGTCGTTCCTTACTCCGACGACTGTAAAGAGTCGTGAGTTTCTTGACCGCCCGAAGGGCACGAAGTTTAAAATTACCCAAATATCAAATCCTGAACTAAAGGAGAATTCGATGAAATTAACGCCAAGATTAAAAACAATAGCTGAGCTTGTACCACAAGGATCAATTGCTGGTGATGTTGGCTCGGATCATGGATATGTACCAATCTATTTAGTAGAAAACGAAATTTGTGAAACTGCTATCGCTTCTGATATTAACGAAGGCCCAACTGATAATGCCAGACAAGCAGTTCGTGAGGCTGGTTTGACTAAGTCAATAGACGTACGTCATGGTGGTGGTCTCCTGCCTTACGAAGTGGGTGAAGTAGATACAGTAATAATTGCCGGTATGGGCGGACTTCTAATACGTGATATTCTTTTAGAAAGACCAGAAATGACGGATTCTGTTAAGACGTTCATTTTGCAACCAATGGTTGCTCAAGATGAACTTCGCGCCTGGCTAACTGATAATGGCTTCAAGATCATTGAGGAGAAACTTTCTCAAGAAGCTCACAGAATGTATGAGATTATGGTTGTTGAGCACGGCGAAATGACAATTGATGATCCTTTAAAATACGAGATTGGTGTAAAACTACTAAAGTCTGAAGATCCTCTATCAAAAGTTTTTATTGATAGGAAAATAAAGCAGATAGAAGAAATCATTCGTGGTCTTGAATCTAGCAAAAAAGAAGAATCAAAGTTGAAAATCCCTGAGTTAAAAGAAAAACTCAAAAGGATGGAGGCGGTTCGAGAATGTTTGTAAATTCGAAAAAAATCATTAAAATCATGAATGAAATTGCTCCAGAACATTTAGCTGAAAGCTGGGACAATGTTGGACTACTGGTTGGAAATCAGGATTCAGAAGTTGATCGTATTCTAATTGCACTCGAAGCGACTGAAGCTGTAGTTGATGAAGCGGTATCAAATAATATCGATTTGATTATATGCCATCATCCATTGCTATTTAAGCCAATGAAGAAAATTACTGATTCGGATCCAATTGGTCGCTTGGTTAGAAAACTAATAAAAAATGATATTAGTTTATATGCGGCTCATACAAACTTAGACATTGTGTCTGAAGGTACAAATGACTATCTTGCTGAACTGCTTGAACTCAGTACAATTCAAGGGCTTGAGAAAACAGGTTCAAATTCATATGTAAAAGTAGCAGTGTATGTCCCTATAGATAATCTGGAAAATGTTCGTAGTGCTATGGCTGAGGCTGGTGCTGGAAAAATCGGTACTTATTCTGATTGTTCATTTATCTCCGAGGGACGTGGAATATTTAAACCCACGGAAGGTTCTACACCTCACATAGGTCGTTTAAATGAGATCGAAAAGGTCAGAGAAGCTAAAATTGAGGTCATAGTTGATAAAGGGAACCTTGGTAAGGTAGTTAGTACAATGCTCAAGGCGCATCCATATGAAGTGCCAGCATATGATATTTGGGAATTAGAGAATGAAATTGAAAGCTATTATCTAGGACGAACTGGTTTGATTCTAGATAAATATTCACTAAAAGAGTATGCAAAGTTTGTTAAAGATAAGTTGAATGTAGAGAACTTAAGATTTGTCGGTGATCCTGATAAACGTGTCAGAAAAGTAGCGATTTGTACTGGTGCTGGTGCTGATGTAATGAAGACAGCAGCTAAGAAAGGTTGTGACCTTCTTATTACCGGAGATCTCAAGTACCACGAAGCACAGACAGCGCTGCAAATGAATCTTGCAGTCATTGATGCAGGACATTATGAGACTGAGCAAATATTCGTTAAAAGACTATCTGACAAGCTACGTCGGGCTGTAGAGTTTAAAGAGTATGAAGTTGCTATTATTGAGTCGTCTAGTGAATTGAATCCATTTCAAGGACTATAGATGAGCGCTGTATAAGTGATTGAGTATTGAGAGTAGTGTAAGCATTGACCTTTGGGTCAGTGCTTTATTTTTTGTGAATATCATTTATAGGTTTACGTTTCTATATACCGAGGTATTCTTTTTACAAAAAAAAGAACCCACTCGTTAGAGTGGGCATTTTGAATGGTAAACGGCTAAACAAAATAGGAGGTTATTCGGCCTATTGCCGAATTCTAAAGCAACTTCCCGACCGTGTCGGTTCATCTACTTTAGAAAATAAGCGGGTATGTCAGGACACTTAGGGAACTGAAGGGGTTTCATTCCCGGATTGTCAAAATTGTGGGGGGCTGACAATCCCTGTGTACCTGAATGCAAATCACCTTGTGATCTGTAACCATAGTATAACATAAACTATACTAAAACGCTACACTTTAATTGAAAAAAATTATCAATTAGATTTGTGACTGATAAATCGTATATTTCAATATGGTTAGAGTAGTAACAAGTAGTCTAGGCAAAGCCTATGAAGATTGAACTACAATTGTGATTTGAAAGGCACTAAAACTTAATTGTTATTAAATTATTTTGAGAGTCTCCCTACTAATTTATCAATTATGGATATGTTTTTCATAAAGATATAAAGAATTCGTAAGAATAATAGAAAGTTTGAAAATACACTTGTATTATTGCCAGTCTGTGAATATAATGCTAAAGGTTATAAGTTAATTATGAATGGTTTAGGCAAACTAACTGAAAGGTTAGGACGCAAAGCTATGGGTCTAAGGGTTTCTATGATTGCCAAGCTGCATGCAGAAATGTTATGCACCTTTATCATGGTGTTTTTTTATGCCTATTGCTGTGACTGGGAGGATATGAATGAAACAGAGTATTAAACAAAAAATGATACTTGCCTTTGTGGCTGTTATCGCATTACCATTATCAGTATTAGGTGTATTATCGTATCGTGCAACTGCAAAATTGGTTTACTCAGGATACACTGACTCAAACCACGAACTTGTTAAACAGGTTGAATATGGTGTTACGTCATATTTGAATACCTATAAGACTGCTGCAGAACTGTTTGCAGATATGGAAACTTCTAAAACTATTTATGATAGTATGACTTCTAAGAAGTATATGCTTGAAGGTTTTAAGCGTTATACTGAAGATAATGAAAATGTACTATCAGTCTATATGGTCACAGAAAAGAAGGATATAATACATCCTACTATGACTGAAATAGATGAAAATTTTGATCCGACATCAAGGATTTGGTACACACGTGCTAAAGAGGAAGATAAAACAGTTTGGACTAAACCTTATATTGATCTAGACTCTGGAAAGGTTGTTGTAACTGTAGCATCGCCAGTATACGGAAAGTCTCAACGACTGATTGGTGTCATTGGTATTGATATTTCCATTCAATCTCTAGCAGATAAGTTAAATGCAATTCAGATTGGTTCTGCTGGGTACCCTGTTTTGATTGATCAGAATATGATGACATTAACACATAAAAATGCGGATCTGATTGGTAAAGGTGTTCCTGTACCAGAGCTTGTTTCCGCTATGAAAGAAAAAACTTCAGCAATTGTAGAGTATGACTTGAATGGTGTTTCAAAGTTTGCAACATTCCAGCGTGTTGGCGATAACGGCTGGACTGTATTGGTCGCAATGGACAAAAGTGAGGTTGAAGTACTAACTAGACCAATAATGTATACGACAATAATATTAGCGGCTGTCTGTTTAATCTTAGGTATAATGGTGGCACTGCTTCTCGCTAAGAAGTTTGTACAACCACTTGTAAAACTTGAAAGTACAATGGAAATCGTCAAAAATGGTGACCTAACTGTACGTTCTGAAGTGAAATCTAAAGATGAAATTGGTAGAATGGCAGAAAGTTTTAATGTCATGATTGATCATTTTGCTGAAATGTTAGGGAAATCTAAGGATGTTGCTCATCAAGTAGCCGTATCTGCAGAAGATCTTGCAGCAAATTCGGAAGAGGTTAGTGCAGCTTCAGATGAAGTGGCTCGTACTATTGACGAAATTGCACACGGTGCAACTGATCAAGCTCAGGAAACAGAAAAAGGTGCAGAATTAATCGGAAGCCTAGCGGAAAAAATTCAAGTGTTAACTGAGAATAGTCAAACAATGTCGGAAGCTGCTGGAATGGTTTCTTCAGCAAATGTTGAAGGTTTGAAGGTTATGTCAGATCTTAAGACGAAGACTCATGAAAATAATGCTTCTACAATAAGAATAGAAAATGCAATCATAGAGTTAGAAAGTAAATCAGGTCAGATTAGTACAATACTTGAAACGATCACAAGTATTGCTGACCAGACGAATCTATTAGCACTTAACGCTTCTATTGAAGCAGCAAGAGCTGGAGAACATGGTAGAGGGTTTGCTGTTGTAGCAGACGAAATTAGAAAGCTTGCGGAAGGATCTAGCGAAGCTGCTGATCATATTAGAGGGATTATTGGTCAAATTCAAGACGAAAGCAAAAAACACAGTTAGCATAATGACTGAAGTTAAGTCAAGATCAGAAGACCAAAATGATGCAGTTGAGGCTGTTGGTAGCGTATTTGGTCAGATCAGTGATTCGACTGATGAGATTATAAATCTAATAACGGATGTTTCAGGTTTTGTGAGCAGTATGAACACTGACAAGGAAAACATCGTAGCAACAATGGAAGAAATTTCGGCTGTGTCAGAGGAATCGGCAGCGGCATCAGAAGAAGTTACTGCATCGGTTCAGCAGCAAACATCAGCAATTGAGCAAGTTGCAAAATCTGCAGAAATGCTTAACATGATGGCGGACGAACTTCAAAAAGAAATCAATCGTTTTAAAATCTAAGTTAGATTGTACGAGTTTTGATTGATTTTTACGTAGTAATAGTATAAAATGATCTTTGTGCTGAATGAGTAAGTTAAGTGATCGCGTGATTCGTCACGAGGAAAGTCCGGGCTCCATAGAGCAGGGTGCTGGGTAATTCCCAGTGGAGGTGACTCCAAGGAAAGTGCAACAGAAATATACCGCCACATTATGTGGTAAGGGTGGAAAGGTGAGGTAAGAGCTCACCAGCGCACTGGCGACTTTGCGGCTCTGTAAACCCCATCTGGAGCAAGACCAAGTAGGGGCATAAAAAGGTGGCTGCTCGCTGCCGACCCCGGTGGTAGGTCGCTTGAGCTTAATGGCAACGTTAGGCCTAGATAGATGATCATTCACGACAGAACCCGGCTTATCGATTTACTCATTCATACATTTGAAATTAGAAACACTCACCGATTGGTGAGTGTTTTTTAATGTATAAAGAATTGGGGTTAGTTTGTGATTATAATTGATTCTAGCTCGTATTTCTTTGCATTCTTCTTGGGTGGAATGGACATGTGCTTTTCATTTTTTTTATGACTTTATCAAAATCCCATTTTTTTCTTGCGGCATTTATGATTGACCCAATAACAAATCGGATGGCTATGTATTCAAACTTCTCAGGAATATATGGGATATCAATCTTGTCATTTGCGAGTTTAGACAATCTATTTGAAAGTCTTTTAGCTTCGGCATCACTAATTCCTGATATTGTATCTCGTATAAGACTATAAGTTTCATTCGGTAGATAATCATATAAAAAGCGATCAACTTTGATTATCACTTTTATCATAATTTTTTCCTCATTAGTATCTTTTACGAGTGGAATATCAATTCTTTTGCTTAATAGAATAGCGAGCTTCTAAGTCACTAATTAGTCTAGGAATATAACTATTGCTATTCTCATTTAAACTATGGTATTCAGTAGCCTTGAAGAGTTTTGAAGTACATTTAATGAAGAAATCGAGTGCGTTAATTTTTTTGGTCTCTCCAGGCAGATTTTTTACGCGAACGTCCATCTCTATACAGGATTATTCTTTTTCCAGGATGGCTGAAAAAAGGTTCTGGAGGCAAATGTGGAACCATATCACCAGAATTTGCAATTCTATAGTGTGGACCGTTGATCTTGTTATTTAATTGAACTTGAAAGTCGCCATTACCGGGACGAGGACTAGCGAAAGTATAGATACCATAAACGCTATATCCATTCTCACTGAGCATTCCAGCGTACAAAGAACTGAGTGCTCCACCAAGACTATGACCTGTGATCCATATTTTTTTGCTCTTAGGCTTTGCTTGTTTAACCAATTCAGTTAGTTGAAGAACTGATGGGAATAGGGCATCTTGGAAGCCTTCATGTGCTTTGGTTTTTTCTAAAGGACCTGGGTCATAAACTGCTTGAAAATTACCGATCCATCCGTTTATATTGTCAGTTCCTCTAAATACAATGATGATGTTTTTATCGTCGCTCATCACATAACACTGTGTATGAATGTCTGGTTCCTTTACGATACTAATAAAATCAATGAAATCATATCCCCATTTTTCTACTTGTTTTTTTTATTTTGTTTTCGTTTTTTATATGCAAGTTCACATGCTAAGGCTAATGACAATGACGTTTTTTCAGAGTATTTTTTAGTTTGTTCAACTCCATTGAAATAATCATAAGTTTTCATATAAGCTCCTTTCAATCGATTGATGTCCTATATATACTTATGGTTATTTTTTGCAGTTACTAAACCGATTTATACAATATGATTAAAGAAATGATACAAAGTTGACGTAGTGGATTCCAAATGGTATTCTATGACTGGAAATGCTAAATGGTCATAAAATAGGTGTAGGTAAGGAGAATGCTATTAATTTAGAGCATAATGGACTAACATGGTATTGGAGCGTGGTTCAATTGATCAATTACAAATGCTTTAACTGGTTTAAAGGACTTCTATTCTTTGCAGTACCAGGAATTTGGATGTTATTAAACATGAGATATTTACTGCCTGTACTTCTTGGTATAGCATGGCCATTGAGTATATCGGTATATGTATGTGTTTGGTTGCCTATAATCGTTCAGGCCGTTGTTGTATTGAGTTTGTGGTATAAATCAAATGTAAAATTTCAAGATTTCTTTTGGATTTCAAAACTCACTAAACGTGATTGGGCAATTGTTGTTATAGCTTTCTTTGTTGTTCAATTGGGTGAAGCAGGATTCAAAGCATTGTCCATAAACTATCCTGTACTTAGTATCGGTCATGCTCCAGAGTTTTATCCTGATTTATTTCAGCATGACTATTTGCCAAGTTTTCCAATGGAATCATTTATGGGAATGACCTTGAAAGGGAACTGGTTTGCTGTACTATTTTGGGTAATGTGGCTCATTACAAATATAGGAGGCGAAGAGCTTCTTTGGAGAGGGTACGCTCTTCCAAGAATGGAAGTGTATTTTGGTAGTTGGGCATGGTTGGTGAATGGTCTCTTATGGAATGTAGTCATCCATAGTTTTATGAGTTGGTCATGGATTACACTACTACCTATATCACTTGTTGTACCATACCTATGTCAAAAAACTAAGAGCATATGGCCAGGGATCTTTATTCATGGTCTTGGGAACTTCCTAGTATTTCTTGTTCTTATTCCATCTATACTCCAGTAAGAAAATTGTCATAAGAATAAAAAAGAGCTGCTGATTGTAATTATGATCAACAGCTCTTATATGTATCAGTGAATAATATTTCCATATTCAACAATTCTACTGCTATTTTGAATAAGTTCAATGGAAAGCCATAATCCCCACCCTGCTAGGAGAGTGGCCATTACGTATAAGGAAATGGTAAACACACAGTCCTTTTTATGTACAATAATCTCAACGATGTTTACACCGCAAACCATAAGTGTAGAAAAAAGAAGAAGTGGTTGAAGTAATATAACTGATGTATTGAAAACATAAATAACTGCGCAAAGTGTTGCACATGCAATTACTATTTTGAACTGTTTAAAAAGTTGTGCTAGGAAGTCCATAATATCCCCTTATGTATATGTAATCATCTGTAATAGATTGCCAAAATGATTATATCAGATTGCACAAAAAATGGAAGAGGAAAAATGCGTTAATTTCAATTATTAAGTGGTTATGTAGTATTTATCTAACTGAAGAGAGTAAGTTTTGTGAACATCTACCTAGAAATTTGTACATAATTAGACTATAATCATTCCATCACGTAGAGGAGGATAAACATGCCATATTTTGTAGCAATTTTTGAAATGGTCGATCGCGAGAAAGACAAAGAAATTTTGGATGTGCATATTGATTTTCTAAACCAGAATATCAAAAAAAAGGGAACATTTACGCGAAGGGTCCTTTCATGGATCACACTGGTGGTCTCGTAATTTACAAGATGGATTCATATGATGAGGCTAAAACTTTAGCAGAAAGTGATCCTGTAATTGCGCAAGGTACACGAAAAAATGACATTCAAGCAATGGAAAAGCACGTTTCCTGAATAAGCTCTAATGTGATTTCAACTCGAATTCAATTCAATTACAACAACAATTATTCATAAAAATGCCCAATCCATTCAGTTTGGATTAGGCATTTTTTATATCGTTGATTGTACATTCTTTTCAAATACTGATTTGTCCCTAATTTCATGTCTAAGATAGTTTTCAATCTCTTTGATTTCTTCGTCCTTGATAAAAATTGTAACTTCTTTATGTTCTCTTGAGAATAATCCAACGTTATAAAGTATCAAGGTAAGGATTGTTTTATTGCCTTCATTATCAATTTTGTAGGACTTGATTTCCTCATAAGTGTAGTATCTTTTTCCGTCGAAAATTCCATTACTGTAAATCCCAGCTATTAAAATGACAGGAGCGAAATCTGATACAAAACTCATAAATATTGCGAGCAGTGATGGCACTATCGAAAGTGTGCGTTGCATAGCCTTAAGAGCTGTTAAGTCAGCTTTGTTGACATCAACAAGTGTCTCATAAAGGGTGTCGTAATAATCCATGCTAAATAAGTCAATGGGTGTATTATAGTACTTTTCATATATATATAGCGAGTTAAGATCTACTCTGTTTTTATATACAAGGATTACAATAACAATACCGACCATTAAAAAAAAGAATGCTGAAGAGAAATGTTCTTTCCAGTCCTTTTTGTATGTATAGTAGAGGTCACCTTTGTCTGCAATTAGTTTATATGTTCGTGCAAAATTTATGAATGCTCTTACTAGAATTATCATGGGTACAACAAAATCAATATAACTCATCATATTTGTATCCCTCCGTCGTTATTCATCCTAGCAAATAAAGATTGGGAAATACAGTAATTTGGAAATTGTGTCATGAAGATGAAATATTATCCTGTTTATCAGGACCTAATTTAAATGAAATAGGAGTCATAATAAGATTAAGTATAACCAGTTTATGGATTCATATGGTTAACTTTATTTGAAAACCTAACTTTTAGTGCTATAAATTCATCAAGGTCATTTAAATATTGAAATAGTGCAGCTCTATTTTCAAACTCGATTCGAGATTGTGGGAGTTCAGAGCTTTGAAAATCACTACGAATCTTTATTAATTTATCTCGTAGTATTAATCCATCATTTCCTTCATCGTACTCATAAGCAAGTAGACCTGTGAACTCGCTAAGTATCATTGCTTCTCCTTGATTGACAAAAATCATGTCAAGATGTTCTCTCATGTACATTAGTCTGTAAAGCTGGGCTTGTCGCATTTGGAAATATTCAAGATAATAACTGTTTTCACTTAGAAAATAGTTATTCATATAAGTATATGATTGTTTCTTTGCATCCCTAATAAGATTTTCTAAATCAATCAGAGATGGTTCCTCATCATGAATAGTACATAGATTTCGCATATTCAGACTCATTGTCCATAACATTGCTCGTATTTTTTGTTCTACCTGAGCTTGCAAATCTTTAAGCTGTTTTTCTTGATCGGGCATATGCAGATTCATTATGAGTGCTGTAACAGCGCCAATTATTACCAAGGTAAATTCATTAAGTAGTATCTGAGTTGAGATAGTATGGTAAGACAGTAAGTGAGACGCAAGTACTGTATTGACAATTATACCTTCTTTCGCTTTCAGACGGTCGGCAAGAGGTATGAAGAATAGTAGAAATACGCCTAAATTCAAGGTTGTATATCCAAGTAATGTAAAAATAGTAACGGCAAGCAAAAGCCCAGCTGCTGAGGAGTATAATCTTCTCCAGGCAACACGGGCGGATTCTTTCTTAGAATCAAGCATATTAAGAATAGTAATAATACCAGCAGAGACAGAAAAATCGAGGTTAAAGACTTCAGCAATAAAAACAGCTGCTGCAAACCCGATGCTCATCTTAAGTGTTCTATAAAGTAAGTTATTCATGTAATCACCTTCTTTCGTCTTACTAATAGATAATACCAAAACATTAGTGGAAATTAAGTTAAAAGTCAATAAACAAGACTGAAATAGTGATAAATATACTAAACACTATCATTAAAATAAGTTGAACGATCGATGTCAAAGTGCTATACTGATTAGAATTATAATGACTAAAAGGAGATGAAAAAATGATTCGTAAATTAAATGAATCCGATAGACAATTGATATTAGGCTATTTAAGTGATGAACCAGCAATTAATTTATTTATGATTGGTGATATAGAAAGTTTCGGATTTGCTGAGGACTTTCAAGAAGTTTGGGCAGACTTCAATAATGATAATGATGTAATAGCAGTCCTGTTAAGATACTATGAAAACTATATCCCATATTCGAAAGACCTAAACTATAATTGGTCAGAATTTAAAACAATGATTGTAGATATGGAAGCTAAAAGCGATAAACACGTTATGATGTCGGGAAGAGAATCAATTATAAAGCATTTTGACGACATACTTCCAAAACATATAAGACGTAGTACATATTTTTGTGAGATTAAGGATGATATAAAACTTATTAAAGAGGATTTTGCCGATATTAAAATAGCGTCAGTAGATGATTCCAGTAGAATATTCGATTTAATTGAAGAAATAGATGAGTTTAATGCTAGCCTAAATGATGTTGATAGAATCAGACATAAGTTAGAAACAAATACTGGGCGTGTTTATTATTATGAGGATAATGGCCAGATGACCTCTGTAGCCCAAACAACTGCGGAAAACTCAATGTCTGCAATGGTGGTCGGTGTTGCTACGCTTAAGGAGTATAGAAAAAAAAGGGCTAATGAGTAAATGTCTTTCGAAGCTCTGTTATGATTTGCTTAACGAAGGCAAAACATTATGTCTGTTTTATGATAATCCTAAAGCGGGCAGGATTTATCACGCCTTAGGGTTCGAAACTCTTGATAAATGGTCTATGGTTAATTTTTCACAGTAGGGTAATGAAAGCTGATCTGAGGTTTAGGTCAGCTTTTTTATTGTATAAAACTGAGAATGCAAGTAATTCTAAAGGGATATGATCTTTGATGTAGAACTGTAAAAGATAGACAGTTATATGCTATAATAATTGAAGGGGATGCAACACAAGACAATTCAAAGGGGGATCATAAATGAAAAACTGTATTAAACGTGCAGTAACAATTTTTGCAATATTCGGACTCTTGAGCGGAACAGTTCCGAGTAATCTAGCTTTTGCAAATTCTGTGAGTTTAAAAAATGCGGATGCTTTAAGAGCGATGGCTTCACTTATCGAACATGATATTTATGAAATCGACTCAACGGGCTGTATAAAAATTGACTCAGAAGTTACAATAGCTCAAGGTATAAAAGCTCTTATTGAACTCAAGGGGTATAGTGTACCAGATCTTCAATCGGGTCACTGGTTTGACCGTTACTATGGAACAGCAGTGGCTAATGGGTTAATTACACAAGGGGAGTTCGATGACTTTGATAGCCCCTTGACTAGAGCGGAATTTGTACAGCTCTATTATCGGTCAGGTCTACAGCTACCAACTAATAATGAGATATTTAATGATATAGGTAAAAATATGACATGGAAAGAAGCAGCAAGCATCTTACAGACAGAGCTAATAAACATGAACCAAGAGAGTTTGTCTAAGAATGTTTATATGCCTCAAAATTATAGTATTGATGATATTTGGAGTGTGGATGAGTTTGATAGATTTATGTCTGATGAATTTAAACATGAGAACTCTAAATACGTTATGGATTACAAATACATTGATGGTGGTTGGAAATTGAACAATCAGTCTCTATCAAACTTGGAGTCGAAGTATACATATGAGGAATCTGAATATATAAGAGGGAAAGTCTACAATATTATGAGACGATTACTTTGGAATATTAGAAAAAAATGAGGATTTTGTTCAAACAGATTATGATATAGACACAGGCGTTGTTGCAATTAAAATATATACAGATAGTGATTTTACAGCAGATATTAACCCTGCATTGAAAGTAGAGTTTGTTCCAGAAAACACTGGTGGCCAAAGTGCTATTAATGAGGCTGCATTTGAGATCTATCTGGCACATTTATATGACATGAATGAAAAACTTGATAATGAAACAATGTCACGCGGAGAATTCAACAAGTTTATTAAGGTAGCAAAATATCAAGAAGAGGATTTCACTGAGTATCTAGATATTATTGCTTTTGAGCTCTTTAATGGCAGAGAAGATAATTTAGTAAAAAAGAATGAAAGACTCTTACTATGAAGTGAAAACTGACTTAGATGTGGAACTCGAACTGTTAAGCAAAGTCGGTGGTAAGAGAATTGCTGAGTGGGACACTGCTCCTAATGGAGAAAGAGTCTATGGGTTTAAAGCAAGAATAAGTGAAAATCTTAAATAGATTATATTAGGATAGTTCATAACAACTATAAAACAGTCCGTAATAAAGAAGAAAAAATCCCATGATGAAATTTCATCATGGGATTTTTCTATAAATCATTCAATAAATGTGCAAGTTCCTTCATGCTTTCTTCTGTTTTTTCAATAAAATGACTTCTGAGTGCAAAGCAAATTGGACAAACTCCTGGTGGTTCTTCACCTTTTTCAATATGTCCACAGACATCACAAATATACTCCTTCATATATAATTCCCCCTTGAACTGTGTGTTTTCAGTATATAGGTGGAATTTACCCTATACTAGGGTATATATTCACAAAAAGATTTTTTCGCTTTTTTCAAAAAGATTTTTGTTTTGGTCCCTAAAACGATAGGGCACTTCGTATATTGTAGTACAAAACGAAAAAGTGACCTAAAATCATGAGAATGATGAAGAGAGGATGAACATTATGAACAAATATTTAGCAGTGGCACTTAGTGTGATGATCGCAACAGCAGGTGTACCTACTTTCGCAGACACAGAAGTAGATCAAAAAACAGTTGTACAAGAAGTTGATCAAACTGAGGAACTTGGATTCGTGATCTCAGAAGCATTGGAACTCTACTTAGAGATTAAAAATGAAGATGAAGAAGCAGCAGACGAGCTATCAGAAAAAGTACAAGAGGCATTCAAGTTACTTATGAAAGGCAACGCAGATGATGAAGAGCTTGTAGAGAAGATTAAAGATCTAGAGCAATCATTAGAAAAGCATGACGAAGATTTAGACAGAGAAAGAATTGAGAAAGAAGAAGAGATACTTGAAGAAATAGTTGAGCTAGGCGAAAGGCTTGCTGATGAAAATCTCGATAAAGAAGAAGCGTCAAATCTCATTAAGAAAATAGAAGGACTATATTCAGAGTTAGATGGGCTAGATAACGATTTTGAAGATGATTTTGAAGATGATTTTGAAGATGATTTTGAAGAAGATGACTTTGATACAGAAAAATATGACGAACTCGATGATAAAATCGAAGAAATTGAAGAGAAGTTAGAAAATAAGGCGCTAACAGAAGAAAAACGAAATGAATTGGAAGAGAATCTTGACGCTCTAATTGAAGAGATGGAAGAGCTTGAAGGTGACTTCGATGATGAATACGATTTTGATGATGACGAAGATGAGTTCGAAGACGATGATGAAGACGATGATGAAGACTGGGACGATGAAAAAAAAGGTCTAGAGGACTATGATGATGATGAAAACTATGATAATGAAGAAAGTGATGATGAATATAGTAGAATTGATGAGTTACTAGAAAAACTAGGTAATCTTGAAGACGAAATTAAAGAGAAGTACGATGTAGACTTTGATTTTGAAGACGACTTTGAAGGCTACGACGGCGAAGACGAAGATTTTGAAGACTACGATGACGAAAATGAAGACTGGGACGACGAAGACGACTTTGAAGACTACGATGACGAAGACGAAGATTTGACGACGAAGACGATTTTGAAGACTACGATGACGAAGA
>JDSF01000187.1_pt1 | contig 42293 bp, 58 predicted proteins | sample 199441 | NCBI WGS metagenome assembly JDSF01 (sample SAMN02592751, study PRJNA231836) | bioreactor metagenome | isolation source: continuous culture bioreactor denitrification-DNRA | place: Germany: Bremen
AAACAACTGAGACTGCCCTGTAGCGGCTATGTCTAACGTAGAGAAGAAACTCTATGCAACACAATTCCATCCAGAAGTAAACCATACTGAAGAAGGTAGCAAGATTCTGACTAACTTCCTTGTAGGTGTTTGTGGATGTAGACAAGACTGGATTATGTCAGACTTTGCCAAAGAGCAAATTGAGAAACTAAGAGAAAAGATTGGCGATAAGAAAGTACTTCTAGCACTATCAGGTGGGGTAGACTCCTCTGTAGCAGCTGTACTTATCCATAGAGCAGTTGGTAAACAACTGACATGTATCTTCGTTGACCATGGCCTTCTTCGTAAGAACGAAGGGGATGATGTTGAACGTATCTTCGGTGAAGAGTTCGACATGAACATCATCCGAGTTAACTGTGAAGACCAATTCCTAGCCAAACTAGCAGATGTAGACGATCCTGAGAAGAAACGTATGATCATCGGTGAAGAATTCATCCGTGTCTTTGAAGCAGAAGCTAAGAAGATTGGAACTGTAGACTTCCTTGTACAAGGAACTATCTACCCAGACATCATCGAATCTGGAACAGATGACGCCGCTGTCATCAAGTCACACCACAACGTTGGTGGACTTCCAGACCACGTTGATTTCAAAGAAATCATCGAGCCACTTCGTGACCTCTTCAAAGACGAGGTACGTAACGTAGGTCGTGCCGTTGACATCCCTGACTTCCTAGTAGACCGCCAGCCGTTCCCAGGACCAGGACTAGCTATCCGTGTCATCGGTGCTATCACTAAAGACAAACTAGACATCCTTCGTGATGCTGACTATATATTCCGTGAAGAAATGAAGCTATGTGGCATAGCGCCAAGCCTTGGCCAATACTTCGCAGTGTTGACGAATCTCAGATCCGTTGGTGTTATGGGTGACGAAAGAACTTATGACTACACAGTAGCACTTAGAAGTGTTGATACATCAGACTTCATGACTGCTGACTGGAGTAGGATACCACACGAGGTACTCGCTAAGGTATCTAATAGGATTGTTAATGAAGTGGATCATGTTAATAGGATTTGCTATGACATTACGAGTAAGCCACCAGCTACGATTGAGTGGGAATAACAAAGTGAAACCCGTAAACCCTTGTGTTTACTGGGTTTGATAGGTGTTATGATATTAAGTGACTGACAAATGACTGACAGAAAATCAAGGAATATCCTTACAAATAGGGCATTTTTGATGAAAAAAAATGATATTAAACAGATGGACTAGGAATCTTTAAGTAGATTTCTAGTCCATTTTTTCGGATTTTTTGAATGAAATTTATATCTAAAGTACATTCTAGTGCATCTGAAATTTCAATTAACTCGTTTACAGAGAAATTATCACGTTTTAACTTATTTGCCATATTCTGATTGGTTCTTCCAATCTTAGTACTCAATTCTTTTATAGTCATATTTTCATCTTTTAGAAGTTCTCTGATTTTCTTCGACATGCTTAATTTCATTTACCAACACCACCTAAACAAATAGTACATTATCTAGTGAACGATTGCAATAAATCTAAATGCATGAAATATTGTGTGGATTCACTGGATAGTGTATTTTTGTATTATAACATAAACAACGGAAGGAGTTTTAAAATGAGTAAAGTAATTGGAATCGCTGCACAAAAAGGTGGGGTTGGAAAATCAACCACATGCAGGAATTTAGCAACGGAATTAGCTGATCAGGGTTATAAGGTACTAGTAATAGATTGTGATAATCAGAGTAGTTTAACAGACTGTTTTGGTATAACAGAACCTGAAAAGTTGGAATATACATTATATCATTTAATGATGAATGTTATGTTGGAAAAAGATTTACCAAGTAAAGAGTCTTACATTATCCCCAAAGAAGGTATTGATATTATCCCTAGTAGTATTGAACTGTCAGCTATTGAAATTAATTTAGTGGGAACCATTAGTCGAGAATATGTACTAAAGACAATTATTGATGAAATCAAAGGAGATTATAATTTTGTCTTATTAGATTGTATGCCTTCCTTAGGACTAATGACCTTAAATGTATTAGCTGCATGTGATAGTGTACTGATACCTGCTACACCAGAATATCTTTCAGTTAAAGGTTTGGAATTATTACTTAAAACCATATATAAAGTTAAGAAACGGATTAATTCTTCCATAACCTTTGAAGGTATTCTGTTAACAATGTTTGACGAAAGAACCAATCTTGCTAAAGACATGGTCGAAATGATTGAAAACTCATATGGAGAACATATTAAGGTTTTTGAAACTAAGATTCCAAAATCAGTGAAAGTAGGTGAAGCTAATCTTCAAAGTAAAAGCATTATGGAATACATGCCAACGAATAAGGCAGCAATAGCCTATCAAGAACTTACAAAGGAGTTGATATTAAATGGATAAAAGTAAAGTGAAAAAAAACTGAAAGCTTTGCATCAATATTCGGTGATGATTTTGATAAGTCACCACCGGATAATAAGGAAGGAGCAACCGAATTAAAGTTAGAACAATTAATACCTTTTCATGATCATCCCTTTAAATTATATGAGGGTGAACGATTCAAGGAAATGGTTGAAAGTATCAAGAACTATGGTGTTATTGTTCCAATTGTCGTGCAGAAGAAAGGCTTGAAATATGAAATCCTTTCAGGCCATAACAGAGCAAATGCTGCAAAAGAAGCTGGGTTAGAAGTTATTCCAACAGTGATTAAAGAGGGGTTAACTAAGGAAGAAGCCATCTTGATTGTTACTGAAACGAACTTGATGCAAAGGTCTTTTACGGACTTAGCTCATTCTGAAAGAGCTACTGTTATTGCTACTAGACATGATGCTATGAAGAGCCAAGGTGTAAGGAACGATTTATTAGCGGAAATTGAAAAACTATCAAAAGCACCAAATTTAGCCAAAGATGAAACTTGTGGCCCATTGGACCACAAGTTAAAAACTAGAGATAAATTAGGTGGAGAGTTTGGATTATCACCACGTTCAATAAGTAGATATATCAGGCTTAATTTTTTAAATAGTGAACTGAAACAATTGGTCGACGAAGGCAAAATCGCAATGCGAGCCGGAGTCGACCTTTCTTATTTATCAGAAGATAATCAGGAAATGATTGATGCTATTGTTTCAGAGGATACCTTCAAAGTAGATATGAAAAAGGCTTCAATGATTAGGTCCTATGAAAGTGAAGGAAAGCTAAATTGGGAAATGGCAAAATCAATTATTACTGGTGAAGCTATGAAAGACCCGAATAAAATAAAACCGGTGAAGTTACAACCTAAAATAATAGGTAAGTTCTTTGGACCTAATCAAAATAGTAAAGATATTGAGGCAATTATTGAGAAGGCACTTGAACAGTATTTTTATCAACAACAAGAACCTTTAGATATTGAAGAAGACGAAGGAGATGAGATGCTTGGATAATAAAATTGAAGCAAATACAGTAAACAATGATGAGTCATCTACGGATGGCTCTAATTTATTGCATGAAAACTATTTAAAGCTGAATAAGATAGCAGAGGGACTACTTAAAGACAGGTATTCTTATATGAAATTAAAAGCACCAGGATTTATGGATCTTGTTATTGAAAAGATTTGGAACAATAGAATATCTTTATCACATTACTACGAGCAAAATGGTGATTTAATGTCAGATCCTGATGTCGAACTTATAGTAGATAAAGAAAAGGAAACTTTAAAAGCAGCTACTTTTCAACAAGATAACTTAGGTATTTATCAAGAAGCATATCAAGGGGATACCTTGGTTGACGACTATCTAGCTAATGAATTAAACAACTTTGTAAGCCAGTGGTTAAATAATATATCAATGCAAGGTCACATACCTTATAAAGCCTATTATGCTGAAGGTGTCATGGGTGATCAATATGAAGTTGATTTTGACGATAAGGGCAATGAAATTGTACCTGAAATAGAAGACGATGAAGAAATGGAAATGTAAGAGAGGACGTGAAGAACATGAAAGATGGATTAGTTAAAAAGACAGAGGAAGACAAAGTAATAGAGTTAATGTGTGTTCTGTTAGAACTAAAAGAAGAATCAGAAAAAGTAGTTAAAGCAGCTGTAAAAGAAAACGGTGTAAAAGCTTTCTTTGAAGGTGTTAATCAGTTAGATGTAGATGATCAAGAAAAGGAGCGAATTAAGGCGCTGAAACAAGTCATTGATGCAAAGGAAATCGAGATTGAAAAGATGGGAGCTGATGATAATGGAAACTAAGGAAATTTATACTGATAGTTTTTTTCAAAGTCTTAATAAATTAACTGGCATTCCAATGAGTAAGATCAAAAGCTACGCCAAGGAAAATAATCCTTTCAATATCTTAGATCATCCCATGGTTGTTGATCCTAATGACCGTCAATTAGCAAAGATAGGTAAACTGAAAGAATTCCTAGCATCATATAATGTACTTAAACAGGTCCAAGATGCAGATAAGATTAAGTTTACATCACCTCAAGAAGCAGGGAGGTACTTCTCTTCATTGTTAAGTAATATGAAAGATAAGGAACGAGTTTTAGTTGCATTTCTTGATAACAGCAATAGTATTATTGAAACTAAAACTATATCAGAGGGAAGCACGAATATGTCTGTTGTTTACCCTAGAGATATATTAAAAATGGCACTGGCAAATGATTGTAGCAGTTTAATAATGTCCCATAATCATCCAGGTGGAAGTACGAGAGCTTCACAAGAAGATCTAGATCTAACTCAAAGGATCGTTAATATCTTTAAGCCTTTAGACATTAATGTCATCGACCATATTATTGTTGGAGGTTATAGCTTTAGCTCAATGGCAGAAAACGGTACACTACCAGGTAAAGAAAAAGGACTTGCAGATTATCAGCCTATTACATTACCTGAAACTAATGAAGAGACAATGGCGTATGAACTTCATAAAGATGAATTATCGCTAGAAGACGAAGATATGGAAATGTAGGAGGAGGGTCTAAAATGAGTACAGATATGTGTATGACACAGCGAGAAAGTAACTTTGAAACAGCCAGTTGGATTTTAGGGCTAACTGGAAAAGATAAACTGAAAGTGAAGGACTACATTCTAGAACATGGAATGAAGTCCTTTCTTTTGCATCATGAAGAATTAACCTTAACAGACTTTGACCATGAGAAGATAGAAGTATTAAAAAGAATTATGCAGAAATATGATGGTGATATTTCAACAATCAATTTTGGTGATATGGATAATTTAGATTAGGTGGTGATTAGATGAACGATAAGCAACAATTATTTACCGATCAACAGATAGAACAAGCCAACCAAGTAAACCTAATTGCTTATGCTAGAAGTCGTGGTCATGAAGTTAAAAGAATATCGAATAATTCATATAAGCTGCCAGGATATGGTGGCCTATTTATTAGTGGAGATGGAGCGAAGTGGAATTGGTTTTCACAAAACAAAGGTGGTGGATCTATTCAGTTTGTTATGGAAATGGAGAGTAAGTCATGGGTGGACTCAGTAAAAGAGTTATTGGGTATAGATCATATTGAGAATCCAGTTGTACCCAAAAAGGTCATTAATCAACCCATCGAAGATATGGTTTTACCGGATAAGAATGATACATATAAGCATATATTTGCTTACTTAATCAAATCAAGAATGATTGACTCAGATATTGTAACCGATTTTGTAAATAAGAAGTTGATCTATGAAGATTCAAGGAGAAACTGTGTCTTTGTTGGTTACAATAGTTCAGGAGAAGCAGCATACGCATCAATGAGGAGTTGTAGAACTACAGGAGAACCATTCAAAGGTGATGTTAAGAACTCAGATAAATCAGTACCTTTTTATTATGAAGGAAAAAGTGATACAGTTTGTGTTTTTGAATCACCAATTGATATGATGAGCTATTTGAATCTTTTAAAACTTCATGGTTGTAATGATTTTGAACACCACATGATATCACTTGGGGGCGTATCGGATAAAGCACTTTTGGGCTTTCTTGATAATAGTCCTGGTATTGAGACAATTGTTTTGTGTCTTGATAACGATGAAGCAGGGCAAAATGGATGTTTAAGAATTGGAATTAAATTACAGAATGAGTATCAATTGAGAAGGCATAGTCCAAGGAGTAAGGATTTCAATGAAGACCTTGTATTATTAAAAGAAGAAATTTCGGAAGATGTGAGAGATCCACCTGAGATTTCTAATGAAGGTGAAGAGATTGGATGAGTTATGAAATCAAATAAATTGGCAAAACTCGAAACAACTTTTAATTTCAGTAACATAGAAACCGAACAAGAAAGCTCTGCTTTCATGAGGGCAAGCTTCCAGTTTGTTTAACAAATTGTTCTTGAAGATCGGGATGTATCCCGTGCCCTCTTAAAAAAGTAATACTTGGAGGTGGTGATATCAATAAAACAAAGTTCATTGGTTTAAGAGTAACAGAAAAAAATCATTCTAAGATTAAGAAAAAGGCTGGAAAAGCGAATCTAAACATAAGTCAGTATGTAGAAATATCAGCTTTGGAAAAAGAAATATTGGATTTCAAAGAACTAGATGATATTAACTATAAGTTGTCAAAAATAGGCAACAATATCAATCAACTTACAATGTTAGCTCATCAAGGACGAATGAAGACTGTTGATTTTACAGAGTTCACAAAAGAGTTTTCAGGAATGTGGGATGAGCTTACAAAACTAACAGAAGGAAGGTGATGTATTGAGCTATCATATTTACAGATTTGGAGAAGGTTGTTTATGGATTGAAGATATGGAAAAGGCAGTTGAGCAATTCAAAAGCTTTCCCATGGATGAGCGGTACACAGCAATAGGCATCAGTGAAGGTGGCTATGCAGTTGATGTTGTAATTAAAGGCGAGTATGCAGGAAAAGGCGAGCTACTTTGTTCGAGAGATATTAAACAGTCAATTCTTTTTGAAGAATATCCTGAAAAAACTATTGAAACGCTGAAAGCTTTGTATAAAGCAGTCGGCGTTAAAGAAGAACATGCCACAGAAATCATTAATTCTTTAGAACGTATGCTTAATGAGTTGGAAGATATAGAAGAGATGTGATTGGATGGCTGTTATCGAATATATAAATGGAAAAAATAAATCTATGAGTGCGTTAAAAAGAGTCCTTGAATATATTAATAATCCATCAAAAACAGAAAATCATCTTAAAGGTGGACTGAATTGTAATGTATATAAACCCTATAATGATATGCATTCAGTAAAAAATAAATTCGGGAAAATGACAGGAAGGCAATATGTTCATTTTACACAAAGTTTTGCACCTTATGACAAAGTTAATCCAGAGTTGGTTAAGAAAATTGCTGATGAGTTAGTTAAACATTCTTCATTTGTAGGGTATCAAATATCATATGCTGTTCATACTGATCGAGATCATCTACATACACACTTTGTTTTGAACACTGTTAATAAAGAAACAGGTAGGAAGTGGGAACAAAAACGAGAAGAACTTCAGGCGTTGAAAGACTATTCAGATGACCTTTGTAGAAAGTACGGGTTAATTATCACACAAGGCAAAAAAGGGAATCACATCAATAGAGGTGAATACCGAACAAAAGATAAAGGCATGAGTTGGAAGTATGAATTATTCTTAGCGGTTAAACAGTGCAAATGGTCTTCAAAGAGTAAGTCGGAGTTTATCAATAACATGACCAAATTAGGTTATTCAACTAACTGGACGGATGAACGAAAATACATCACCTTCAGTAATAATGTAGGTAAGAAATGTAGGAACAGAAAACTATATCCTCCAGAGCAATTTACCAAAGAAGCATTACTTAAAGCCTTTGATAAAAATGCACAATATGCAAAAGAGAAGAATCAAGAAAACACTATTGAGATATTGCTTTCAAGTATTAAGTTGTTGCAATCACAAGATCATTCAAATAATGCTAAACATTATCCATTATCGACACTAGAAGGGAATGATCTTAAAGATAAGGTGGCAGAAATTAAAAAGGGAAAAGGCATGGATTGGGATAAAGACAACGGGATGGACATGTAGAAAGTGAGGTTTTAAATGAATAAAAAGAAGCTAGATGAAATTGTAAAGCAGATTAGACTCTTAGGTTATGACTGTAGAATGGTAGAAGATGAAGGCCAGTATTGTCATATTTTTAAAGGTAATGAAGACCTATGTATTTTGTTTGAAAATAGTGGTATTAACACAAATCGATATTCGGATATTTTTAATACAGTAAGAAGAACCAAAGAGTATCTGAACAACTTCGAGAATGCTGATGAGTTAAAAGCATCTGGTTTAAAGGCAGGATACAGAAAGTTGTTAGCGTTTAATGATTATGTATTTGCTATGCGTGAGATGGAAAGCATTAATGAATATGAGTTTGTTACATGGCAGTATTCACCGAATAAACAGGCTGTTAACTATGGTCACTATTTTAGTGATTATGAAGCAGCCAAAGAAGATTTTTCTGAAAGAGCTGGTTTAACAGATCGTTATAAGAAGTTTACAGAATCACAGCTCAAAGTGATTCATTCTAGTTTAGTAAGTCTGGTTGGATTAAGTGAAAATCTTGATTATCAGACTGAAAAAGCTATTGGAGCAGTTCTTGAGAAGATCGGAGATATCATTCCAGAGATTAAGCAACACGAGTTACTTGAAGATGAAGGTCTGGCACCTGAAGACGGATTGGAGATGTAAAATGAAATACAAACGCATCAAGCTGATTATGTCAGTTTTAATTTTCCTTGTGGGGTTGTGGTTAAATATTCATTTTTCCACGACCCTACATTTTGCATTAACAGGAAAGTATGAAGTCTTAAGATGGATACCATTTAGTGAGTGCGTAAGAAGTATAAAGGCTGATGAAGCACACTGGCACTTATTCATGTGTTTTCAAGGTTTTGTATTACTAAGTGCTATTTACTATTATGTAGCTAATCATAAGCCTTACCAGTCTAATTTAATACAAATTACTCCTGACATTTCAACGCCAGTATCAGCAGGGCAAAAGCAATTTGGTTCAGCTAGATGGATGACAGATAAGGAAAAGGAAAAAGAGTTTAGATGCTATGAGATGGATAAAGGTGGTGAAACACAAATACCATCTGGTGGCATTGTTCTTGGGAAGAGAAAACAAGGCTTATCAGAGCATATTTATTATGTCGATGATGATACTCATGTGTTATGTATTGGAGCTACTAGATCAGGTAAATCTAGAAGTGTCGTTCTTCAATCCATTGGAACCCTCGCTCTAGCAGGTGAAAGTATGATTATCAGTGATCCAAAAGCAGAATTGTACAATTACACCTACCCATTCCTTGAGAAAAAAGGTTACGAAGTCATTTGTATTGATTTCAAAAATCCACTAAAAAGTGACCGTTATAATTTTCTACAACCTGTTATTGATGCTATTGATCAAAATAATATTCCACTAGCAGTTGATGCAACATGGGATTTAACAGCATCATTAGTACCAGAAGATAATCACAATGAAAAGATATGGGTTAATGGTGAGGCTAGTATTATTGCTGCTGCTATTTTATCTGTTGTTTATGATAATAGAAATGGCAATGACAGACGCTTTCAAAATTTAAGTAACGTGTATTTCTTTATTAGTGAAATGTGTAAGGTGAGCAATAATACCATGCCACTTATTAAATACATGAAGAATATGTCTGCTAATCATCCAGCAAAGGCCTTATCGGCTATTAGTGAAGTTGCTCCGAGTAAAACAAGAGGTTCCTTTTATACATCAGCATTAACAACACTTCGACTATTTACTAACCCACTTATCCATCAAATGACGAATACAAGTGATTTAAAACTTGAAGACTTTGGAGATAAGAAACAAGTCATCTACATGATTCTACCAGATGAAAAGTCTACGTATTACAGCTTAGCAAGTTTGTTTGTCAATCAAACCTATATGCAATTAGTTAAGAATGCAGATTGTCGTGGTGGTCGCTTAAAAAGACGAGTAAACATGATCTTGGATGAATTTGGTAACTTTGTTAAGATTCCTGATTTTGCTAATAAATTAACGGTTGGAGGTGGCAGAGGTATTCGTTTTAATTTGTTTTTACAAAGCTTTATGCAGTTAGATGAAAAGTACGGAAAAGAAACAGCAGGCACTATCAAATCAAACTGCGAAACATGGATATACCTTCAAGCAGACGATCTAACAACGCTTGAAGAGATTTCTAAAAAACTAGGTAACTATACTGTTTCCACCTATTCTTTAACATCATCTCATGGAAAACACACAACTCCTTCAAGTTCCCACAGCATCAATTTAACCCATAGAGCGTTACTATCAGTTGATGAGATTAGATTAATCAGTAGACCATATAGTTTGATTACATCAAGAAATAATCCAGCAATTATGGAAGCACCGGATTTATCTAAGTGGTATTTTAATAAGTTATTTGGATTAGGAAACAAAGAACATAACCGAATGCTAAGGGAAGAAAGGGAGAAGAAACGAGAAGTTAGGAGGTCTACAAATGAGATTGAAACATGGAATATTTGGGAATACTATTCCAATACAGGAAACAGTCATGTCACATATGAAAAATTTGCGAAAGGAGATATTTAACATGAAAAAATATCTGAAGAAACTTGGGCAGTGGGTGAAAAAATCATCCATTGCCTTTTATATTTTATTACTTACTTCAACGACAGCTTATGCAGGTGAGGTTGGAGATAGTAAGTTAGCAACAGGCACACAAGACTTGATCAATGACTTAACCATTTGGTTAATGATCTTAGCTCCAATCGTTGGTGTACTGGTAATTATTTACTTTTTTATTAGACGTGCTGCCTCTGATGAAATGGACCAGAAAAAATGGAATAATCGTATTACAACAGCCATTATTTCAGTCGTTGGAGCTGTACTGACAGCAGCAACACTTAACTTAGTTATCGGTTACTATTCTTAATCTTTGAAGTGAAAAAGACTAAGAATAACACTATAAAAAGGAACAATTCTATGGAGGTAGAAAACATGAAAAAACTATTTAAAAGAGCACAAATGAAAGTGGCAGATTTAGCAGTGAGAAGTGGTGCAATCCTTAGGGATAAGAGCGGTGAGGGTTTTGTTGATTCGGCGGTCAAAATTTTAATTTCGGTTGTAATTGGCGCACTTTTACTTGCAGGACTATACGCATTATTTGGCGATGTGATCCTCCCAACACTTGAAGAACGTATTATTGATATGTTTGATTTTGCTGGCTAAGATGCAATGAAAAACAGCCTGTGACACTTATGTCGCAGGCTAGTTTTTTGAAAGGAGGGCTAGTCTTGGAGTTTGTCATAATGTTACTAATTTCAGCAATCTTAACGGGTTGTATGTTATATGTAAATACCATGCTTGAAGGTATCGTTCCTATTGCACTTCATGCAGAAGATTATATGGATACGTTACTTGGAACAAATGGTATTAGTGGGATTTTTGATATCTTCTTTGCCTTTGGAGTGTCATTGATTATTTTGAAATTTTTTAAAGAAAGGCTTTGAACGATATATTTTATGGACAGAAGGTGATGCCGATACAGAACCTATTATTTTATTAACAGGATTCTTTAAGGCACTTGCTGTAGCGATCTGTTTTCCAACACTTTACGATTGGTTGGCAGAGATCGTAGCTGATATGAGTAGCCAGGTTATTACAATCATATCAGAAGATATGGTCACAGATTTTAGTGCCATTATAACTGGAATTTCAACAGCAGGTATTTTTTTTACAGGAATTATATCTTTAATCTTTTTTATCTGCTTTTTCATGCTTTACATTCAGTTCCTAACTAGAGGGCTTGAAATACTGATTCTAAGAGTTGGTGTTCCACTTGCCTGTGTAGGACTTATGGATAATGACAATGGTGTGTTTAGAACCTATATTCAAAAGTTTTTTCAAAGTACATTAGCAGTTATGGTTCAGATTGTACTAGCGAAACTAGGTGTGGCACTAATGTTAAATATGCATGTGTTTTGGGGGTTAGCGGCACTATTATTAGCACTTAGAACACCAAAGTTCTTACAAGAATTCATTATTGTATCTGGTGGACAAGGTGGTGGTGGCATGATGAATAAAGTTTACTCAACAGCTAGAATTTATCAAATGGGTAAATCAGTGATTACAAAATAAGGGGGATGAAAGATGGATATCGTAGATGAAATGGCTTTAGCTTTTATTGTCCTTATTCGTTCAGGATCAGTCCTTCGGATTATATACTGCTTTATTACAATGGCAGGAGATGATGAACAGGCAGCTACTTATAAGAAGCGAATTAAGAATACAATTATGTTCTATATAATGGCTGAATCTGTGTATGTTATCAGAGACCTGGCATTACATTATTACAGTTAGGATGGTGGAGAAATGGAAAGAGGAATGAAGCAAACACTATATATCCCACAAGGATTAAAAACGAGAGTTGAAATCTTTGATGGATTTGGAAAAGAAGAGTTAGTGAAGACAATATTAGTGACCTTAGTAGCAGGTGGCATTGATGCCCTGCTATTTCTAATGTTTAGAAATGTTGTGACCAGTGTGGTATTTATGTTGATAGCGATATCAGGAAGTGTCATGATGCTGACCAAAGATAAAACAAATATATCAGTGGTTGATCAAGTAGGTTTTATGGTCAGGTTTGCAAGGTCGCAAAAGATATACAAATATAAGTATTTAGAAGAATGGAAGTGAGGATATGGATGATTATGGATTGAAGTACAAGATGGCAGGTAGTCTTGATGCCACCATAACAGGTAAGTATATTTACACCCTGTTATGTGATTATGCAGGAGCTAAAGGTCGAGTGCAGATATCAATTGGAAAGATTAGTAAGTTGTTGAACATAAGTCGGACAGCAGTTAGACGAAATCTGCATCAACTTGAGGATAGTGGTTATATTCTGATTCATTCGAAAAGTGATGAGGATGGAACTAGGAAAGCGAATGTGTATGAAATATTATAGAGAGGATGATAATGTGGATAAAAAGAAATTAGTTATAGATCGTATGCAAGAGGAACTAGACAATGCACATCAAGGAATTGTTGAACCTATAGCAGGTGAATCGTATATGACTGTTCAATTTGTTTACCAAATGTTAAAGAATAGTTTTGAAAAGACCTTTATACCGGAGCATATTTTAGATATCTTTGTAACACAGGATTTTCCATTGAGTAGTTTCTATGATTACTTTCATGACAATGATTTATTTAAGAGCGATGTTAATTGGGATACCATCAGTCGTGATTATGCAATCTACAGGGAATGTGAACATGTAGAGGAAAGACTTCATGAGAAGGTGCAAGCAGAGTATAAAGATTACATTAAGAAGGTAGTTGATCTTACACCGTATAAAATGGGACCATTGCTAACAGAGATAGCTATAAAGATGCAGGTGTTTAGCATTTTTAGGTATCAGGATTGCTTTAGTATGGAAGATATGAAGTTACTTCAGGAAGTGGATGATTTGTTGGATAAGACATTTAAGAAGCATGATGGATCAATTGTCATAGGTGCAGATGAACATGTTTTGTGGGCGACAACGATGGAATATTTGGGGAAGGTGGTTGAAGATGAAAGAGGACTTGATGTTGTTGAAGAGGATGCCTTGGAAGCATAGAGTGATTATGGTTTGTTTGAGTGTTATGAGTATAATACTGTGCTTGTTTGCTTTTGATTCACCTATACTGGTGGTTAAGGGATTTCTTTTTTCTATAATATTGTTGGTGGCTTCTTATTTTGACATTAGGACACGAATTATTCCAGATTGGATTCATGTTTTGTTTCTGTTGATTGGATTGTTAGATTTTGAAGCAATTAGTTCAATTTGTGGATTGTTACTCCTGCCATTACCATTCTTAATAATGGCATTGGTTCAAGAAGGTAGTATTGGTGGCGGAGATATTAAATTAGTAAGTGCTATAGGTTTTACATATAAAGGTGTAGCTATTTATGGAAGTTTAATAGGAATGGTAATATTAGTGTTGAAATATATTGTTGTCAATCGTAAAGGAAATATTGCAGAACCATTAATACCTTACTTGGCAATTGGGAATTTTATTTTTTTTAATTGTATGTTAATGATATAATTAGTAAAAAAGGGGGTAGTGTAATTGGCTACATTAGCATACATGCATTTTATAAAATATAAAAGAGAAGAATTAGTTCTTGATGATTTTGCTTTCAATTTAGATGAAAGCAAAATATTTTCTATTAATAAAAGAGATGAGCTACTAATTAAAAAAGGTGATAGTTCAACAATTATTAATTCAAAAGGAGTAGAGCTTCAAATAAATTCGATTGTTGGAAGAAATGGTGTTGGAAAAACTAGCTTATTAAAGGCAATTCTTGAGATATTTACGGGTGACTCACTAAATTATGCAGTTGATGAATTCATTGATAAAGAGCATCTTGAACTGCAAGAATCTTTAACAGTGATTTTTTTTGTGAAAATGATAAATATTTCTATTATTCACCGACAGAGAAAACAATTGAACAAATTTGTGATAAAAATGTGAAAATCAAGTATATGGGTAAAGCTTTTTTTCTGTTGCTAATAAATGGTATTCTACAGAGAAGAACTTACCAAACGGGATATTAAACAGTACTGCATTCATAGAATATAATACTTTGATGACATACAATAGTTTTGAACAAAGATTGTATAAAGAATCAAAAGGTGGAATGGATTTAGTTAGTAATTACTATGATATAACCACCTCATATTTAATGCAAAAAGACAGTAGCTATCATATGCAAGATAGCTATCATATTAAATCAAATAACTATAATCAAATCCATGAAATAATGGATAAAAGACGTCAATTTAAATTTCTTTATAATACAGAGAATGCTGAATTTATCAGCAATGTTTTTGGTAATGATTTTCATAGAAAAACTATTAAACTTTTTCCACGAATTTTTTATAAAGCAGATATGAAGATTGATTTGAATGGTTATAGAAATCCATTTGCGATTAATGCTTATTTAAAAACTGGAGTGTTATTAGATGATTTTAGAGACTACGTGAAAAAATATTTTGGCACTCACTTAGATGGATTCACGTTACACTTTTTCTATAATATGCTATATGTAACAATAAAGATACTAGAGAACAATTATGAAAGTGATATTGTGAAAACTCTTTTTAGAGAGTTAAAAGAGGAGGACATAGAAAAAAAAGAGGACTTATTACATAAAGATGAGTTGGAAGATATGTATAAGATGTTTGGGTTCATTGGTAATATTAGGCTTATTGACGAAATATTGCTGATTGAAGTGGACAAGCCAAACGGTAATGAATATGGTGATTATATAAAGGTTTTAAGTTTTATAGATGAGTTAATTAAAAACATTAAAAAGAAACTCAATAATCCGGATTCAGAAGTAGTCTGTCAACTTAAATCAGTTCAGAAAATAATAGGTATTGTTTGTTCATTAAAGGAAAAAACTATAGGGATTTATGATGGTGAAAGAGGAATTGATGTAGATTTAACAGAGCAAGAGAACTGTGCTCTAATAGAAGAATTATTTGATTTAGAAGAAAAGCTATCTAGTACAATACCGATTATGCAGTATAAGTTTAATGATTTTTTCTTCTGGTGAAACTGCATTTGTAAATATATTTGCAAGATTAGATAGTATAAAGATTGACATTGAGAAATATAGAGATTTAATCTGTATTTTAGATGAGCCAGAATTGTACTTACACCCTGAATGGCAAAGACGATTTATTTACTGTTTGCGCTTATTTTTTGAGAAGAGTAATATATATAGAAAGAAAAAAAATTCAAATAATTATTTCGACAAATACATCATTTTTACTTTCTGATTTTAAAGGAAATGAGATTACTTATTTAAAAAATCAAAAGAGGGGTACACAGATGTGGATGACGATATTGATTTGAAAACATTTGGAGCAAATATTCATTCGATTCTACGGAACTCATTTTTTATGGAGAGTACAGTAGGAGAATATGCAAAAAGAACAATTTCTGGCATTATTGACGAAGTGAAGCAGATAGAAGAGTTTTTAGATACAGGAAGTAATAATCAAAAGAAATTACAAAATAAATCTAAATTGTTGGAGCTAAAAAAAATGTGTGATTGTTTTGGAGATAGTATTGTTAAATCAACATTAATAAATTATATTGATGAAATTTATGGCAGAATACAATTTGAATTATCAGTTGAAGTTGGTGATGAACTACAGTACCACATAGAACAAGTTGAGCAATTGTCTGCTAGAAAGGAGTAAGTTTTAAAAATGATTAAGATCAATATTGATGAAGACAAGCTTGCAGAAATCAAATTTAAACATCTTATTTATTGCCATTTGTCATGTGATGAAAAGATAAGAAATATTAAAGATAAAAAAAATGAAAGAATTTATAAATAGTAATTTTGAAGACATTATAATTGGAGATATTAATAAGCATTTAATGATTCTTGAAAAAGCCATAAAGAGTGGAATTAATTTAGAAAGGCAGCAGAATATAAATAGCAAACGAAGGAATGTAGTGAAATATGTATTTGATTATGATAAATTTTCTAAAAATTCATTGCTCATTAGATATAAGAATGAATCAAAAAAAATCCATGATATAGTGGATTCAATTAAAGACAAAAAATTAAAAATGATGGCTTCGAAATTTGTAGAAGAAAGAAATAATAAGGTTAAATGGAGTGCGTATGAACTATTAAGGTCAATAGGCGTTAAGACTTGTCCATACTGTAATAGATCTTATGTTTCAGTATTTTACGATGAATCAAGAGGGAAGACCAGGCCAGAGTTAGATCACTTCATAAGTAAAAGTGAATATGGATTGTTTGGTCTTTCACTATTCAACTTGATACCATCTTGTCATATTTGTAACTCTAATTTAAAGGGGGATCAAAAGGTGCTAGCGGCTTCAGGTGAATTAATCGCATTATCACCTTATATTGATGGGTTTTCACATTATTATCCTTTTAAAATTGATTTATCAAATAGTAAGAATTACGATTTACTTTTTGATATTGAGAATAAGGTGCAAGACTATGAGTTGAAATTAATGCCTAGATTTATTTTTAAGCCTGGTGAATGTAAAAGTATTCAAGAACAGCATATATTACATCAGCGTGCTATTAGTAATGATAGAATTTTCAGGCTTAGTGATATTTATAATCGGGAACATAAAGAATTAATAGATGATTTACTTCTAAAAGTAAGAATTTATAATGAATCCAATATTGAGGAACTGGTATCTGTATATCCAGATTTATTTAAATCAAAAAGAGAATTAAGACAATTGATTCTGGATATTGATGTGGAAAAAGAAGTGAATATTAAAAAAAGTAGGGTTACTGAGAAATTGATTAGAGATATATCAAAACAGATTGGTTATTTATAGGGCTTACCATATGGTAAGTTTTTTTTTTTGAAAAAAGGAGGAAGTAAAATGAAAAACATCTTAAGAAACAGAACCATCATAGGTATCACCTGTATTGTAGTGGCGTTAGCCATATGCTTTGGGCTAACCCCAATGTACAACAGTGCAATCACTGCAAAGACCGAAATGGTTCGAGTAAGTCAAGACATACTAAAAGGAGAAGTCATAACAAAGGACATGTTACAAGTGGTCGAGATCGGTGAATACAACTTACCGGATAACATCATCAGGGACAAAGACAACATCATAGGCAAATATGCAAACAGTGATATTTACAAAGGGGACTATCTTATAGCAGACAAGCTATCAGATAGTCCTCTTGTTAATTATGCCTATCTCTATGACTTTGATGGAAGTGAACGTGCTATTTCGGTAACCATTAAAACTTTTGCAGCGGGTCTATCGGGAAAACTTGAACCAGGTGATATTGTAACCATCATGGTATCTGATTTTGGTGAAAGAAAAGAAACCATAACACCTGTAGAGTTACAATATGTTCAAGTACTAGCTGTGACAGCTTCTTCTGGACTTGATACAGAAGAGTATGTACCCGATGAAGAAAGCAACTACGCAGAGGATGAAAAAGAGCTACCATCTACAATTACGGTAAAGGTTACGGCTGAACAAGCAAAGCTCCTAGCTGATTTAGAGATTAAAGGTAAGATTCACGCAGTCTTTGTATATCGTGGAAGTGAAGAGAACTGTGATGAATTCTTAGAGGAGCAAAAAGATGTATTAGAAGAGATTAGAGTTCAAAAAGAGGAAGAAGAACGCTTGGCAGAAGAGGAAAAATTAAGATTAGAGGAGTTGCTTAATCAAGAGGAAAGTCCTGAAGGTTTGGATGAATCTAGTGATGATGGTGATACGACAGTGGATGATATCCCTTTAGATAATGAAGGTGGTGAAATAGATGCAATTGAATAAAGTCATTGCCATTTGGGGAAATCCAAATAGCGGTAAAACAGCTCTTAGTATTAAGTTGGCACTAGAGTTAACGAAGCAAAAGAAGAACGTCATATTAATCCACTGTGACCATGAGACACCTGTTATTAGTACTGTTATGCCTTTTGTAACAACCAAGGATCAATCTTTAGGTGCGTTATTATCAGCCATGCAAATCACACAAGAAAGTATCTTAAAAGCCTGTATTCCTGTGAGTGGCAATCGTAACCTTACAGTCATGAGTTACCTTCATGGTGAAAATGACAGAACTTACGCCAAATACAGTAAAGAAAGAATCGTGGATCTATTTATCTTAATCAAACACCTTGCTGACCATATCATTATTGATTGTAGTAGCCATGTTGGTGAAGATTTATTTTCAAGAGCAGCATTAGAATTATCTGATCAAGTGATTCGTTTAACAAGTCCTGATCTAAAGGCAATAAGTTTCTTTGATTCTTGTTTACCACTTCTAGGTGAACGTAAATACAAAGTTGGCAATCAATTAAAAGTATTATCCAATGTTAAACCTGAAATGCCAAGAGATATGGTGGCTAATAAGTTTGGTGGTATCTATACAGAATTAAAACATTCACCAGAGCTAGAACGACAATTTTATGAAGCTAGGTTTTTTGAATCATTAGTAGATAAGAAGAGTAAACCCTATGTGACAGAAGTTGAAAAGTTAGTCGATCTATTCATTGATGAAGAAGAGAAGAAATCTAAGAAGTCTAATAAGGTAAAAGCACAAGAGGAAGAAGTTAGTTATAGACCAGTTAAAGAAAAGAAGAAGACTATTTTAGGCGACCTATTTAAAAAGCGAGGTGAAGATTAATGAATACAAGTTTGTTCGAATCAGCTCAGAACATTCGAGACTTTGAAGATATTTTACATGAAGTGCAAGGGTATATTTCAGGGAAGTACGCCTTACTAATAACCGATGATGCAGATAGACAAAAGGACCAAATCAAAGCATACATCACAAAGTACTTAATGGATTTTTCTCTTGCTGTAGAAGATATGAGCCATGATGATTTAGTTGAAACGCTCTATTCTGAAATGGCAGAGTATTCATTTCTTACAAAATATCTATTTAGAAATGACATAGAGGAAATTAACATTAATGCATGGAATGATATTAAAGTGACCTATTCAAGTGGTGAGATTATTCCAACGAAAGAGCATTTTAATTCACCTTCTCATGCTGTGGATGTAATGAGAAGACTACTCCATAAGTCAGGTATGATTCTGGATAGTTCTCAACCAATTGTTGTGGGCCATTTATCAGAGAAAATAAGAATCACAGTACTAGGACAAGGTGTTATAGATAATAGTGTAGGTGTTGCGGTATCTATTAGAATTGTTAATCCAAGAAAACTAGTGAAGAGTGATTTCATCAAACATGGCACAGCCAATGAAGAGATGTTAGATTTCCTTAGTTTCATCCATCGATACGGTGAAAGTATGTGCCTAACAGGAGCAACGTCTAGTGGTAAAACAACATTAATGAGTTGGATATTATCAACATTACCAGATAACAAAAGAATCTATACCATTGAAAACGGAACTCGTGAGTTTAATTTGGTGAAGCGTAATGAAAAAGGTGAAGTTATTAATAATGTTATCCATACCGTTACCAGACACAGTGATGATCCACGACAGAATATCAACATGGTTAAACTTCTTGAAACAGGCCTTACAGTTAATCCAGATTATATCTGTGTAGCAGAGATGAAGTCAGAAGAAGCTTTTTTTGCCCAAGAAGCCGCACGTACTGGTCATGGTGTAACAACAACGATTCATGCCAGTTCATGTATCTCAACCTATTATCGAATGGTGACTCTTTGTAAACAACGTTTTGATATGGCAGAAAGAACCCTTTATAATCTGGTGACAGAAGCATTTCCTATTGTAGCCTTTTGTAAACGACTTGAAGATAATTCAAGACACATTATGGAGATTACAGAGTGTGTGATTGATGAAGATGGAAACAGAGATATCAGAACCTTGTACAAGTTTAATGTCACCAATAACACAGAGATAGATGGTAAACAGAAAATTACAGGTCATTATGAAAAGGTATCTGAAATGTCCGAAACCATGCAAAAAACGTCTTCTGGAAAATGGTATGCCAGAACATATCCTCTATCGTTTTATACCATCAGAGTGGAGAGATGAGGAGGGAAGCCTAGTATGAATTCAGTCATCTATATAGCTTTTATTATAATGGTCACAGGGATGTGGTTAATCTTTGGAATGACACCCCTTATGTTTCTAGAAGAAGCAACTAAGACCTTTAGAAAACCAGATCAATCAATACGAGGAAAAGTTCAAGCAGTAACATCCAGAAAGAAAAAGCGTGGATTAAAGAAGTTGATGGATGAAACCAATATTATACTAACAGCGACTGGAAAAGAGCACCGATTAACCATGATGATTATTTTATCATTGATCTTTATGGTAGTTGGTGCTTTTTTTGCTGTGAGTATGGACAATCTGTTTTTGTTACCAGTCTTTGCCATAGGCTTTGCACTAATGCCTTTTTGGTACATTAAGTTTATTGCAATTAAATGGAAGAAAGAACTGAATAACGAATTGGAGACAGCATTATCCATTATCACCACATCTTATCTTAGAAGTGAAAGTATTATTACTGCTATTGAAGAAAATCTAGATTATATCAATCCACCTGTTTATGATGTTTTCAAAGCATTTCTGATGCAGACAAAGCTTATCAATTCTAATATCAAGATTGCTTTATCAGGGTTAAAAGATAAGGTTGATAGCCCAGTATTTCACGAATGGGTTAATGCTGTTATTGATTGTCAAGAAGACAAGAATCTAAAGAGTACCTTAACACCAATTGTAAGTAAACTGTCTGACATGAGAATTGTATCAGCAGAGCTAGATTATCTTTTGTTTGAACCGGTAAAAGAGTTCATTTCAATGGCAGTATTGCTAGTAGGGAATATCCCACTAATGTATTTTCTAAACAGAGATTGGTACGATACCTTAATGACCAATACACTTGGAAAAGTCGTATTAGCTATATGTGGAACCATTTTGTTTGTGTCCATTGCTGGTGTGGTAAGACTAAGTAAACCCATTGAATATAGACAATAGGGAGGAGGACTACAATGGTTCAAATATTATCAGTTTTTACCGTGTTGCTAGCAATTGGACTGTATATGATTGTTGCGGATTTACTTAAATTACCAACAAGAAGAACAACTAAGGCTATTGCAAAAGTGGATAAAAGAGAAAAGAAAAAGTCGAAGAACTTAGATGTATTTATTAATGAAATATCAATGAAGGTTGGTAAGTTCATTAAGCTGACCGATTACAATAAACGGAAGTTAACAGCTACATTAAAGTCAGCAGGGATTAAGATATCACCAGAAGCATATATTGCAAAAGCATGGGTTAAGGCAGGTTTGACATTAATGTTTGTTATACCTGCTTTGCTTATTTTCCCACTTCTGTTTCCAGTGATAACATTTCTATCTATAGCTATATATTTTAAAGAGATTAGAAGCGCAGAGGAAGCATTGAAGGAAAAAAGAGAAGATATTGAGTACGAACTACCAAGATTTGTTGCAACACTGACACAGGAGTTTAAAGCCAGTAGAAATGTGCTATCAATATTAGAAACCTATAAAGCTAATGCTGGAACAAGTTTTAAGAAAGAGCTAGAGATAACAGTTGCAGATATGAAATCAGGAAGCTATGAATCAGCCATAACAAGGTTTGAAGCAAGAATAGGTAGCTCAAGTCTATCAGATGTAACAAGAGGTCTTATTGGCGTGCTAAGAGGCGATGATGGAGTGGTTTATTTTCAGATGTTAACCCATGATCTCAAACAACTTGAAATACAACGTCTCAAAACATTAGCCATGAAGCGACCAGGTAAAATACGAAAGTATTCTTTTGCCATGCTATTTTGTTTTATGCTGATGTACCTATCAGTGATGTTTATAGAGATCATCAGCACACTTGGAAGTATGTTCTAGATTGGAGGTGGAAAAATGCATAAGATTATAAAAATATTAAAGGATAAACGTGGTGAAGGATATATCGATGTCGTGGTTATTCTTTTAGTAGCGTTTCTGGTTATAGCTCTTGGCATGAAAGTGTTTCCAGTATTCATAGCTAAAAATGAATTGAATACATTCGCCAATGAGTTAGCTAGAGTAGCAGAGATTGAAGGTAGGATTGGTAGTGCAACCAATATTAAAGCCAATGAGCTTGAAGTGTTGATGGAGATTGATCCAAATATATCTTGGTCCACATCTGGTAGGGTTCAGTTAAATGATGAGTTTACAGTGACTGTAACTCAAGTGGTGGACATTGGATTCTTTGAATTTGGCTCTTTTCCTATTACGTTGACAGCTAAGGCATCGGGGAGGTCGGAAGTCTATTGGAAGTAAAAAGAATATTTAAGAATAAAGATGGAAATGTAGCAATACAGGCAGTTGTTGTTGTGCTTGTATTGCTGCTTGTTTTTTCAGCAGTAAGTGAATATCTACGATTACAGATGATAGCTCAAGGTGTAAGAGATGCAGTTCAATCAGCAGTTATTTCAGTGGCAACAGAGAATTATGATGAAGTCTATAATGGCCTAAGGGAAGGTTATTCAGGTGGCTATGCTTTGTATGATGATAACTGGGTAAGTCGGATTGATGAAGGTGCTGTCATGAGTGAATTAACCCTATTATTAGGACTTCATTATGGTCAGAAATATGCAGGTGATCAACTTGAGTATGAATTGTCTGATTTGGATGTGACTATTCTTAATGCACCATTTGCACCATCAAGTAACAATGATCGGTTTGAATCAGAGGTATATGTGACACTAACTGTGCCTGTATCATTTGGTTGGGAACATGTGCCTGATATGGAGATTCGGTTGAAGGTGAATGCAGGTTATACCCCTAAGTTTTGACGAGATATGGACAATGAATTGATTATCTGATAACGTTTAAGTAATTAAGATGATTAATACAAAAATGTAGTATATAGATTAGATTCGAGGAGGAAACTGTTATGAAAAAGAAAACATTAAAAATGAAGCAGTACAGTATTATAGCTATATTAGTTGTTGTAAGCATTGCTTTAGTTGGATTAATTTATTCAGCAGGACAGAAGAGTAAGAATGATCAACAAGTGGTTGCTAGTGAAAATCAAGTAAATGAACCAATCGTGGATGAGATAGATTATGAAATTATTGAGTCAAAGAATTCTGCTAAAGATAATGAGGATGAAAGCCCATATATAGAAGTTGAAGATATAGTTGTGGATGATCTGAATGAGGAAGATGGAAGTTCCGAGGTGATAGTAGAATCTATAGATATCGATGAAGATAGTAATGCAGAGATAAGTGTGATTGATGTAGATGAAATTGATGTACCAGTATCGGAAGAACCAGAAAAACCTGATATGACACCACCTGAAGATATTCCAGAAACAACTGATGATTTGACTGATCCTGATAATGTTCCAGAATATGATGAAGATGAAATGACCTATACTTCTGAACCAGAGGTAGAAGAAATGGAAGATGAAGTTAGAGGAAGTAATCTAGTTCCTGATTCAGAGAACCCGTTCCTTCAAGATAACATACCAGGCAATGGTGATGGTGGAGAAATGATGGGAGAAGATTATTATGAAGACGGCGTTCCTTCTGGTGAAGGGGATAAATTCTAAAAACGACTAAAGTTATTCAAACGAAAACAACTTCTTAATTGAGGTTGTTTTTTTTGAGAAAGGATTTAATTATGAAAAAATTATTATGCTAATACTGAGCATGGCCATATTATGTTCTACTGGTATAGTGTATGCAGATGACAATGCAGACACTGGAGAAGGTGAGACGGGAGATGCCCTTGAGGATAAGGGATTTTACCGAACATCCGAATATATGTATAAAGTATCAGTATATGTAGGATTGTCTGATACAACAGATGAATTTTCTAATTTATCAACAAAGTGGCAGGAAGTAGGCAACAATCCTTTATATATAAAACCATCAACGTTTTCAATACCAAATGGAGCAGTTGGATCATCAGGATCAAAGATTGATTATTTAAATGGACAATCATTAACACCAATTGAATTTACCCACTACATAACTGATGATCCACCACCAATACCAATCACACATGGTGGTAATATTGAGTCTGTAAAATCTTATTTTGGGGATACAGGAACACTAAATATGTTAATTAATAATATTTCAACACATATGGGGACAACAAAAGAAGCGTTGATTTCATCTTATACTTTCAATATAGATGGTGAAACCGTTTCAGGTGAATCAGATAGAATCTTACCTGAGAAAGTAGATGGAGAATATCAAAACGAAGTAGCATGGCTTGTCGTATACGAGCCAGTAGTATTAACTCACTTGAAAGATAGCGCAACAGTATTAGCATTCACAGCCACAGAATATGCCCTAGCCCAGAAGCTAGGGTATTTTAATTTTAGAGGTGGAGATGATGGCCAGTATGTTTCAGGAATGACTCATTCCGATTTACCAAATTCTGTGTTTCTAGAAGAAAGCTGGTTTAGCTACCCAGTAACACCTGCACTTGCAGATGATGTCTATTGGGACTTAGATCGAATTATTCAAGGTGGTGGTTGGGGCATGAGAATCTTACGTCAAAACTCAGAAGAGGTAGAAGAAAATGATACAACTTACGATTACACCTATCGTGTAGATACCGATGTAATCACTTCGGTTCGTATTTTTGCAGATGAAGATGTGACACCTGATAATCGTCATGTCAGTGATTATTATTATGATCATCCTGTAGAGAATACAGCTACAGTCATTATGTCAGCAAATGGTTACACAAAAAGTACTGAAGTAGTCATTCCATCAGGTGGCTCACAATTGGTTTGGATAAAATGGCATACCCCAGTGACACCATCCATTGTGGATGTACAAGTCCAATTAATAGGTAATTCTGCTGCTAAAATTGATGGTGATTATAGATCAGCTACTATTACAGGTAATGTAATGGACCTTAATGAAAATGTGCCACCAAATCCGACAGCTAATGATACAAATGATGGCTTTACTATGCCGAGTATTCCTGTTGAAGCTGATAAGACCATTGCAGAGTGGGGCATATTTGATGCTGAATGGGACTCTAATTGGGTTTGGTATTCAGATTGGGAATGGGAAAGTGATTGGCAGTATGTACCTAGATATCAATGGTTTAATACTTCTACAGGATGGCAGTTCTTATATATCGGACACTACTGGGAAGATCATGGTGGATGGGTTGACAATGGAGAGTGGAAGGATGAAGGTGAGTGGGATTATGACTATACATCCTATTATGCAGCATTAACATCTTCAATGAGCCTTGAGCCGGATGGACAAGTCCCTACAGCAGTTGGAGATACCATGAAGTCTGGCTATGGAGTGAATATTTTTTGTTGAATCTAATGTATATAGTAATGCACCAGACAATCATATAACTTATATACAGAATGCGATAACACACTTTCCAGAGTTTGAGTATCTAACATATTGTAGGTTACTAGACATGATGGGCTATGGTGATTTTGAGTTCCAAGAAAATAAGTATTCCACATATAATAATCGGACGCATTTTACACCTATATGGTATCCAGATGCGCCTTATGTTGTTTATACATCCATCATAGATATGTGGACACCAGATGGCATGTTAAGGATGAATTTATCGGATTCAGTTAACATTGATGGCAATTTATATGAGGACTGGCACATCGGTCCAATAAAGTAAATGATAGAAATTATCAAATAATTCTCCTGAAATACTTATACGTGTTATAATTTGTTTATGGAGTAGATTTTGATTGACTCCTGTTAACCATTAATGAATCAGTATAAATATGACGTTTGTAAGATAAATGCGATAAAAGTATCTGAATACTTATTATATCCAACATAACAGAAAGGAGAATTATATGATTTCATGGATTTCTCAATTTGATCCAATAATACAAGCGTTGATAGGAACACTTTTTACATGGGGGGTTACAGCCCTTGGAGCATCAATGGTGTTCTTCTTTAAAAGAATAAACAAAAATGTACTAAATGGTATGTTAGGTTTTGCAGCAGGTGTGATGATTGCGGCGAGTTTCTGGTCACTTCTGGCACCAGGTATAGAAATGGCAGAAGAGCTTGGGCAGACAGCTTGGCTTACAGCAGCAATAGGATTTCTTGCAGGAGGAGGTTTTTTATATTTAATCGATAAATTACTCCCTCATCTACATATGGGTCTTGATACTTCTCAGGCAGAAGGTATAAAAACAAAGTGGCAAAGATCTGTTTTGTTAGTTCTAGCAATTACACTACATAATATACCAGAGGGACTTGCAGTTGGTGTCGCTTTCGGTGCAGCAGCAACTGGTGATATAGGTACTGCAAGTATTGCCGGTGCAGTCGCACTTGCCATAGGTATAGGTTTGCAAAATTTTCCAGAAGGTGCTGCGGTTTAATTCCATTGAGGCGTGAAGGGTTTTCGAGAAAAAAAAGCGTTTTTATATGGTCAAGCATCAGGAGTTGTAGAACCTATATCCGGTGTGCTAGGTGCTTTGGCTGTTATTACGATGAGACCAATTCTACCTTATGCATTAGCATTTGCGGCAGGAGCTATGATTTATGTTGTTATTGAGGAACTGATTCCAGAAGCCCAGAGAGAAGAAGGTGGATCAAAAAAAACAGATATAGCAACTATTGGAGCTATGGTTGGGTTCGCAGTTATGATGATTTTAGATGTGGCATTGGGGTAGAATTAAGATAACTATTTAAAGGGAATTGCAATTATTGCAATTCCCTTTTCCTTATTGGTTTCTAATTCTGCTTACGTTTCGATTCATTAGATGTCGTGTGATATTGATAAACACAAATTTTTTTTATAGGATTAAGTTTTTGGTTGTACTTAGAAAAAAAAGTCATCTGGTTGATCAAATATACCAAAGTCTTCTGCTATTCCTTCTTTTTGAATATATGTACTATTACCACACCAGTTTACCTCAGGTGACATGAATTTGTCTGTTGAGACCCCGTATCCTTCAAAAAAAACCTGTGGAATCACAAAATTTTGATTGTAATGCACTTAAATATGAGTCATCCAATATAAATCCTTCTATGTTTAACCATTCATTCTTGTAGTATATTTCAACCCAGCTGTGTATAATTTCTTTAGGAGCAAGTTTGTACCATATTCCAGAGATTGCCCCTTTTTGCAACTTTTTATAAATGGTAAAGCCATGTATTCGGCATTCAACACCTGAAGCTCGTAGTAACGCCATAAAAAGTATACTTTTTGTATTACATTGACCATAGCCATCCTTAAGTATTTCTGAGGCTCTTCTGTAATCTGATTTGTTGTAGCCAAAGATGATTTCATCTTTTACATAATTATAAATAGATTTAATCTTATCATGTTGGTCCATTTCAAGCCAGTTATTTTTCTTGATTAAGGCCTGAATGTTTGTAAAGTTATAATCTAATAGGTAAGTTTCTCTTAATAGGTTATTCATAATGTGTGCTCCTTTCGAGCGAGATTGGCTATTTCAATATCCCTTTTAGTGTTAATAATTGAGAGTTTATATATCAATAACTTTTCCGGTTGATAGAGTATGTAATTGCCCACCTAAGATTGACTTAAGTATATTGTAAGCTTTTTTACCAGTACAGTGACCAGTGTAGTAGATTGTGTTTTTTTGTCTTCAATTTTTTTTGGCCAAAGCAGAGATATCCTCTTGGTTATTTGTTGGACCCAATAATGGGTTCTTCAAATGAAAGCCTCCTATAACATAGTCTAACTCTTTTCCAATTAATTCTTCAGCTCGATTGATAATATTTAATATACCTTTGTGAGCACAGCCTACTACTAAAATATTTTTATCATTTTCATTAATTAAGAGGTGTTGCTCATGTTTAAAGTCATCAACCTGTAGTTCACCATCTTTTAATATAAACAAATAATCTTGATTATCAGTGTTACATGACGAGTCTTCCACATCCGAAAATAGTTGTAATTTATTAGAGATTTTGTGTTGATCTTTTGTTAAGGTAATGTGTTTACTTGATTTATACTTGTTATCTAAGCCAATATTAATTTTTAGCCCAAACAATAATGTTGCATAAAAGGGATTGAGCGTTTCCACTTGAATATAGGTATTAATATTTTTAGGTAAATATTTAAGACCACCTATATGATCAACATGTCCATGAGAAATAACTACATGATTTACCTTATTTAAATCAACCCCTAATTTTTCGGCGTTTTTCTTATAAAGACGCGTTTGACCTAGATCAAAAAGAATTGACTCGTCTATACTTTCTATTAGGAGAGAAAGTCCATGTTTCTTTTTATATTCACTTGATATTGTGCTATTTTCAACAAGAACTGTAATTTTCAATTAAACACCTCCTAACAGTGGTTTACATGGTCATAAGCTGAATGTATGATATCCATAATATGCTCATCAAATAGAGAGTAATACTTGTTTTTACCAGAGCGACGATCTTTAATGTAGCCGCCATTTTTTAATACTTTTAACTGATGCGAAACAGCTGATTTAGTCATATTCATCAAAACAGCTATATCATTAACACTAACTTCATGATTTTCTAAGATCATTATTATTTTTAGTCTAGTCGGATCTGAAATAATTTTCAGAAAATTTGCAACAGCATCCATATTTTGTAAAATGGCTAACTCTGTAGAAATAGTATCAATAATTTTAATATCATTTGGTGTAGAATCAGTAAATGTTTTTTTCTCCATGAGATATCCTCCTATCCTATAACTTCAACTGTGGTTTGCTTGATGCTGTGATTTGTAAATATATTCTTTGCATTAAGCCTGATTTTCTGCGCATCTGCATTTTCTTGTGTTAATAAAGTGATACTAGCAACATGTTCCTCGCCATCTAAACTCCATAATTTAAAGTTATCAACAAGTTTTACGCCTTCAATAGATTCAAGATGTTCTTTGAGTTCTTGGTACAGTGATTCATCTGGCACTGATTGCATTAATATACTGAATACTAATTTTGAGTTTATCCATATATTTCTTATGATTACTAGAGCAATGAACATAGAAAGTATAGGGTCTAGTATGTACCAATTAGTAAAATATATGACGATACTAACGACTAAAACAGCTACCCAACCCATAAGATCTTCTAAGAGATGCATTACAACAGTTTTATCTAGGATTTTTTTTGAGTCTTTCATTCTTAATACAGCAAGTCCATTAATTGCAATACCCAAAATAGCCAACCATAACATACCGATAGAATCCACTTCTTGTGGGTTCTGAAAAGATATTACAGCTTCAGAAATAACATAACCTGTACCTATCGATAAAACCAATATATTTATGATTGCACCAATAAGTGACAAGCGCTTAAATCCATATGGATACTTTTCAGTTGCATCTTTTTTGCTTAATCGTTCAGTGAAGAAGGATAAGGCAAGGGCAAGACTATCACCTAAATCATGGACGGCATCTGACAATATGGCTGTACTATTAGTTAGTATACCACCAATAATTTCGATGATTGAAAAGCTGAAATTTAATAGAAAGGCAATTCCTATATTACTTGGTTTATTGTGACTATGATTGTGATTATGAGACATATAAGTTCCTCCTAAATTCGATTAGTAATCAATCAAACAGTTGAATGTGTGCTCAATTGATAATTCTATTATAGTTGAATGTTCATTCAATTGTCAAGCCTTTTTTAAAAATCTGAAATATGACTTATAAATGACATAAAAATATGATATAGTTACTCGGTCTTTGATTATACATAAGGTAGACATTTGAAAATTCAGAACTCGGAGGACAATGCGGTGACAAAAAATTGGTTTTATAGTGGAATAGGTATAATGGTTATATTTATACTCATAGGATTAGTAGTTGCTAAGGATTCGGTGGATAACACCGGTATTGAGACTGAATCATTGATTGTAAATCAAGCGAAAAGAGATTACTATAAAGCTTACAATGAATATTTAAGTGCAATTAACTATAGTGAAGAAGTAGTAGATTACATATATGAGCTGTCTGTAGATGATATGATTTTTTATTTTGAATCAACAAATGAAATTGAACAAGTTTTAATGGAAGTTGTAGAATTATCAACAGAAAACGTAAAAAATATCCAAGTGACAGCGACAGGAGATAATGTGGTAATTGATTTTGACATCATCCCAACATTATCAGTTGAAATACTTGAACGTAATTTTGTTATGGCTGCACCAAATACTACATCTGGTAATGAGAACAATACTGTGCAAGTTACATCAAATACATCAACAGAGCTTTTAATGCAATTAGATTTTGAAGAAGATGTAAGTGTGAAACCGGTGATAAAAGAGCTACAAGATATTTCAAATGCAGTTAGTGTCGTTGAAGAATTATTAAAGTTAAATGTTGAACCAGCTGAATACACAATTGAATCTGGTGATTCTGCTTCAGTAATTGCTGATAAAAATGGGATGAAACTTACAGAACTTTATGAACTAAATCCTTGGCTCGTAGATCGTGAAAGAACACTACAGATTGGTGAAGAACTTGTTGTTGAAAAGTTAATTCCTGAATTGTCTATTGTAAATTGTTACATGGTTACAAAAGTAGAACCTATTCAACCCGATATAATATATCAGGAAGATGATACGATATATACAGGTTTAACTGTAATTGCAGATGAAGGTGAAGAAGGAACAGAAATATTAAAGATAGATGTAGATATTGTCAATGACGAAGTTGTCGATGAATCTATAATCGAAACGCTTGTAGTAGAAGAACCATTACCGCAGATAGTACTGGTAGGAACAAGTCCTGTACCTGAGAATGGTCCAGCTGGATTCTTTGTTACGCCACTAAATAATTATAGATTAACATCCTCATACGGACCGAGATGGGGACGCACTCATAGAGGCCTTGATATGGCAGTGTCAACAGGTACTTCTGTAAAAGCATCAGATGGTGGAACAGTAGTTTTTGCTGGCTGGGACAGTGGTTATGGCTATAGAGTGGATATAGATCATGGAAATGGAATCATTACCCGATATGCACATAATAGTAGGTTGTTGGTTGAATATGGTGAGATTGTAGGACAAGGTGAGGTAATTGCCAAATCTGGCAATACAGGTAATAGTACAGGTCCACATCTTCATTTTGAAGTTATTGTGGATGGAAATGCTATGAATCCATACGATTATATTGGTTGAGATTAGTTAAATATTTATAGTTGATATTAAAACAGAAAATGATTGAAGATAAATATTATATGAAATAAATAGAAAAAATATAAAAAAGATTTTGCAGCTACTTAGTAGTTGTAGAATCTTTTTTTTGTCTATTTGGAAACATGAACAAGCTCTACTATAAAAGAGTTTGTCAGTAATTTATATTATAAGGAGTGATTTAATGGCAGTAGATCCGGCAACGTTAAAAGTAATCGTAAAAGTAGCAACAACAGCATTATCAGATGAAAAAGGGAGGCGAGCTATCTTAATAGCTTGCCTTATTCCTTTTATCATCATTCTCTTGGTGCTATCATCACCTTTTGCAATATTCTTTGCCTTATTAGGTGATCATGAAGAGCAGATATCAGTAGTCAGTGTTCTATATGAAATGAAAGAGGAATTTCAACACAACATCCAGTTAGAGCAAGAGGATACAACCGTAGATGAGGTCATAACAATCATCATGGGGAGTGAAGATGGCACATTGATTGATAATTCAGAAGATGTTCTTATAGCTTATGCGGTTAAATATAACGTAACTGAGGAAAATTCAGAACAGATGGCAATTTTATCAGAAGATCAAGTGGGAAAACTAAGAGAAGTATTTCAGGATATGAACATTGTAACAGTCACATCGGAAACAACATCAGAGGATATTGAGGTGACAATTCTTAATGAAGAGGGTGAATCAGTTACTGAAACACAAACAATAAGTACAATTACAAAAACTATTCATGTGGATTGTTTAACAGCAGAAGAAATCGGTGTGATTTATGGATTTGATGAAACACAAATGTTGATTATAGCTGAAATGCGTCGTAGTGGTTATGGTGTTTTACTTGCAACCAGTGATGTGAAAACATTCTTAACACGAGCTGAGATTGATGAAATTAAAAGCCATATCCCAGAAGGTGTAGAGCTTGAAGGGGAACTTTTTGCCACCATAGCGGAAAGTATCGTTGGACAAGTTAATTACTTTTGGGGTGGGAAAAGTTCTGCTATTGGTTGGGACAGCAGGTGGGGAACAAGCATGGAAGTTACCTCGCTAGGAAGCTCAACAACAGGAACAATGCGTCCCTTTGGATTAGATTGTTCAGGTTATGTCACATGGGTATTTTACAATATGGGATTACCACTAGAGACTATAGAACATGGCGTAACTGCCCAATGGAATCATTCAACAATCATACCAGAGAGTATTGTTGAACCTGGAGATCTAGCTATACTTGCCGTGCCTTATACAAGAAAAGTGAATCACATTGGTATTGTAGTAGGAAAAGATGAAGAAGGTAAGATTTTGGTTGCACACTGTACATCAAGTGCAAATAACATAGTCATAACAACAGCAGAAAGTACTGGGTTTGTACATTTTAGAAGACCAGCAGTGCTAATGGATTAAGGAGGAAAAACATGAGTCAAATAGTACCAATTATAATGATTTTAATATGCTGTGGTGGTGGCGCAGGTGCTTATCTTTATATGAAAAAGAATAATGCGAAGAGCGTTGATCCTAAATCACAGCAAGAGTTAACAGCACAGGAGTTTATTAATGTGAAGGATATACATGATAAATTTTTATATACAAGGGATGGACAAGTCATTGCTTATTTAAAGATTAACCCCATAAGCATTGACTTGTTTTCAGATATGGAGAAAGAACAAATATGTCGAGTGCTAACAGCGGAGCTTTCGAGTATTCAGAAACCATTTAAGTTTCTGGCAGTATCAAGACCAGTAGATATAACCCCATTGATTAATGAGTATACGGCATTATTAGCTGAAACAGTAGATCAAAAACAGAAAGAGTTACTTAGGAATGAAATGGTGGTTATGAGTAATTACGCTGTCTCAGGTGAGGTTGTTGAAAGACAGTTTTATATTATGTTATGGACAAGATTTAGGGCAGGTAGTGAACAGGATTTATTAAAAGAATGTCGTGAGTTTTGTAATAAGTTTGAGAGTGCGAATATTGGTTGTGACATTATTAAAGAACATGAAATAGTAAGGCTATGTAATCTAGTGAATAACCCAGCATATACACATTTGGAAGAATAGAGGAGAAAGAGAATGAGCAAAAGTATGCAAACAAAAAGTAAATATCAATCCCAACATCATCAACATAATTACACCAATAGGGCTAGAATTAAAAAGAAACAGTGTCATTATAGGCGAGAACACAGGACGTATTTATGGAATAGTAAAATACCCACAGAAAGTAGACTATGGGTGGTTATCTAAGATCACAAATATCCCAGGAACAGTCGTTGGAGTTACATTTATTCCCATAGATAATGGTGAGTTCATAGCAGGCTTATCAAGAAGTATCATTCAGCATAGAGGTAATGCAGAGTCAGCTAAAGATCCATTGGCACAGCAAAGAGCTGAAAAGGCTGCCATTGATGGTGAAAAGATTATGCTTCAAATCGATCAGATGGGTGAAACTGTTGGAACTATGATCATTACAGTAATGGCTACTGCAAGAGAAGAATCTAACTTCAATAAGATTTGTCGAAAAGCAGAGAGTGTTATAGCAACCAATAAATGCAAAACACGCATCATGGCCAACCTTCAGGAACAAGCTTTTAAAAGCTTATCACCATACCATACAGTAGATGAAGCAGTGGAAGAAGTATTAAAGCGAATTATTCCAATGAGTACTTTTGTAGGTGGATTTCCTTTTTCGTCAAGCGGATATAATGACGGTACTGGTTATTACTTTGGACGAGACAATGGTGGTGGTTTGGTTGTGCTTGATCCATGGAAACGTGGCAATGATCGAACGAATACCAACTTTACCATTATGGGTGTGGCTGGCGTGGGCAAGTCCACTGTTGTCAAACACATAGCACTTGCAGAGTACATGAAAGGTACAAAAATCATATTTATCGATCCAGAACGCGAGTACAGAGAACTAACAGAGAATCTCGGTGGTGATTGGATTAATGCAGGTGGTGGAAGTAATGGGAAAATAAATCCACTACAGATAAGACCGACACCTGTAGATGAAGAAGATTCATTTTACAAAGATGATGAAAATGGTATGGGGGATATGGCGATATACATTAAGAACCTAGAGATTTTCTTGAGCCTATATTTGCCATCATTAACAGACAAGCATAAAGCATTGCTAAAAGCAGCGATTATCGAACTCTATAATAAATTTAATATCACATGGGATACCGATATTAATGAGCTATCGAATGAAGACTTTCCAATATTTTCTGACTTACATGAATTAATTCTACAGAAATTTGAAGATGAAGAGAAGAAAGGGAACATGCAGAAAGCAAATGAATATGAAGAATTAGCGTTACTATTACAAGACATTGCGCTTGGTAGTGACGCTTTTTTATGGAATGGACATAGTACCATTCAAACCAATTCAAGATGTATTTGTTTAGATACCCATGATCTTCAAAATACTGGTGATAACATAAAGAGAACTCAGTATTTTAACTTGTTGACATGGTGTTGGCAACAAATGAGTTGTGACCGGACTGAACCTGTTTTATTAATTTGCGACGAAGCCTATTTAATGATTGATCCAAATGTACCGCAGTCATTAGTGTTCCTTCGAAATGTCGAAAAGAGATCTAGAAAGTATGAGGCAGGAGTCGCTATTATCTCTCATTCAGTTGTAGATTTTCTTGATCCAAGAATCAAGATGTATGGTCAAGCGTTATTAGATATTCCCTGTTTTAAAATACTGATGGGTTGCGATGGCCAGAACTTACAAGAAACAAAGACCTTATATAATCTAACAGATGCAGAAGAGCAGTTACTTGCACAGAAGAAAAGAGGAAATGCTTTGGTAATGATTGGATCAAAGCGCCTGCATGTAAACTTTGAAATACCGGATTATAAGTTTAAGTATATGGGAACAGCTGGAGGTAGATAAACCTAGGAGGATAAAACGTGAAGAAAAAATTAGTTATAGAAATGATTATATATGCCGTGATCGTGGTCATCGGCATTATTTTAATGTTTACATATCAACCAGAAGAACAAGAAATCGTGATTCAAAAAGACTATGAGATACAGTGGAATGGAGGTGATGATTAATGCTACTTTATATTTCAAGTAATGAGAACATTGGAATATTTGACTTCCTTGCTGATGAGCAAGGAATGATTATTAAGAAGTTTAATGGTAGCTTTCAACTGAAGCAATTTGTTATTCATGATATGAGAAGCTTAAACCACTATGCATTTCTTGCTATTGATCTCACTTCACTACGAGATATAGATGATGAAATCATTGAAGCAATTATGGCGTTTAAAAGCATGTATACCTCTAGAGTGATATTTTATGTGGATAAGGTTGATGGAAATGAGCAGATAATTGGACAACTTATGGAACAAGGTATCTATAATATTGTAGTTTCAGATGAAGTAGAAGTGCAGAAAGAGAAGATAAGAAAAGCAACAGGATCATTAGGTATGAGCAAGCGGGATACATTGAACATATTGAATCAAGAAGATAGTAGTCTAAATACATTCAGACCGGATTATAAGTTTGTACAAAAAGAGGTGAAGATTGCCTTGACTGGAGTTATGAGTAGGGTAGGAACAACAACAATGGCATTTAATCTCTGCCATTGTCTATCAGGACTAGGAGCTAAGGTTTGTTATGTTGAAGCAAATGGAAGTCACCATCTAGCTAAGATCATTGAAGGAACACAGAATATGATAGCAAAGGGTGATACAACGATTCATAATGGAATCTGTTTTATGGATTTGCATGGAGAAAGTGATGAAGAGTTTGACTTTATTATCTATGATATGGGTGTGGTTGAATCAAAGGTAGTTGGAGCGATTAAGAATAAATGTGATGTAGGTATTTTTTGCGTAACCGCTAAACCATATGATCAAGATGCTTATATAAAAGTAAATCAGTTGCTTGATGGAATACAAGTAAGTAGAATATATTCGTTTGTCCATGATGCAGAACAGAGAAAAGTAATAGAAGAATATGGTGAGGGTTACTTTAGTGAATACACGCCAAGCTTATTTGATTCTGAAAAGAATAGTGATATGTGGATGCAGATACTAAATAAATTTATTGCAAGAAACACATCAGGAATCGGGAGGATATACGAATGACAAACAAAGGTAAGATGATTGAAGCAATATATGCAGCATGTTTGACTAAGAGGGCGACACTTGTGATATTTTACCTGATTAATCGAGCGAATCAAGAATTGACCTGTTTTCCAAGTGTTGGAACCATCGCGAGAGAATGTAATATGAGTACTAGAACAGTACAAAGAGCATTTAATGATCTTGAAGAAGCTGGCTTCCTTGAGAGGGAAAGTCGGTTTCATGATAGAGGGGGGCAAAAAAGTAATTTGTTTTCGATAAGGTCCAAGGTGATTTCAACAGTCGAAATGGAAGAGATGGATTTTAATCATATTGAATCTGCTGATTTTAGAGAAGAAAAAATGCAGATAGATGATAAAGAAAAGATTTTTGAAGCGAAATCTATTAAAGAAGACAATGAAATAGTTGCTAATAATCATGCAATAGGGTTATTAAATAAGTTGAAAAACAGCTTTTTATCATTCTGTCATGGGGTCCGCGTCAAGATTTCGCACCTTGAATTATAAACTCTAAGATTAGATATTGAAATAAAATAATATATACTATACATTATTAATATCACAATATCATGAGATTACTGTCCGTACTATGGTACAAGTTATTTGGTATAATATATTGTGGTGAGATAGATACTAATATATTACAATTTTAGTAAAAAGTTATTTATTGACTACTACAAAATATAAATGAATTTTTCTATTGACAACAAGTACATTGAAGAGTACACTAAAGTAAGAAATATTGTAGTAGATTAAAAAATAACATTGAGGTGATATTGAACGTGGCATCAAAAAAAAGTGAAGTTAGGAAATATAGCTAGTATAAGTACCGGGCTAGTTGTAAGGCGTAAACAAGCAAATAAAACACAAAAAGTTGTAAAAACCTATAAGATGCTTACTTTAAAAAGTTTTGAAGTAGGTGGATGGCTTAATGTGGATGAGCTGGAACCATTCCATAGTACCGAAGATCTAGACGATAAATACTTAACTAGGATAGGTGATGTTGTTGTACGGTTAAGCAATCCAAATACCGCAATAACCATTGGTTCTGTCAATGAAGGCTATGTTGTTCCATCTTTGTTTGTTGTTATACGGTTAGAAACACAAGAGCTACTAGCTGGTTACCTGGGCATTTTGCTAAATAGTGAAAGCACCAAGAAGTTATATGCTAAGAGTTCGGTTGGTACAACAATACAAACAATTAAGACAAGCTTTTTCAAAGATATAGTCATTAACATTAAGTCAAAAGCATCACAGACACAGACTATAGAAATAAATGAATTAATTGAACAAGAATTTATGTTATTAGAAAAATTAATAGAACAAAAGAAATTATACCACAAAGGTATTATACAAGAGTTAATGAAATAAGCAGAACAGTACCTGAAGAGATGTAAACACCAGAATAAGTACAAAAGTTATTAAAAAAAAATGAAAGAAAAGAAGAAGTTGGAGGCGTAAAATGGTTAATAATAAGTTATCTCAAGAAGAAGTAAATGCAACATTATGGAGGGCATGTGATACATTCAGAGGGAAGATTGACTCAGCAATATACAAAGACTATGTATTGGTAATGCTGTTTAATAAATATGTAAGTGATATGTACAAAGAGCACAAAGAACAAATGATGGAGCGTTATAATGGCGATGCAGAAATGGTAGAAAGACAAATGCGTTATGAGCGATTTGTTTTAGATGAGAGATCTACTTTTGACTATATTTATAATAAAAGAAATCAAGCTAATGTTGGCGAAATAATTAATATGGCGCTAGAGCATGTTGAAGAAGAGAACAAGACTAAATTACGAGGTGTATTTAAGAATATTGATTTTAATTCAGAATCAATTCTTGGAAATACGAAAGAAAGAAATACCATGTTAAAAAATCTTCTTGAAGACTTTGTTGATTTAGATCTCAGACCTTCAAGACTTATAGGCGAAGATATTATTGGTAATGCATACGAGTATATGATTGGTAACTTTGCATCGGATGCAGGTAAGAAAGGTGGCGAGTTCTTTACACCTTCTGAAGTATCAGAACTATTGTCAAGACTTGTAAAACCGGAAGAAAATGATCGTATTTATGATCCTACTTGTGGTTCAGGATCATTGCTAGTAAAAGCATTCAATAAAGTGCCAAATGGTAAGGCACAAATATATGGTCAAGAAAGAAACGGGCAGACTCATTCCTTATGTAGAATGAATATGTTTCTTCATAAGATTGATGATGCAAAGATTGAATGGGGAGACACCCTAGCTAATCCTAAACATTTGGAAAATGATAAACTAATGAAATTTCAGGTAGTAGTTGCTAATCCACCATTTTCATTAGATAAGTGGGCATCAGGATTTGCAGGTGAAGGTAATGATAAAACTTTTAAAATGGAAGAAAATTTAGACCCGTATAAAAGATTCTCATGGGGGATACCTCCAAAATCAAAAGGTGACTTTGCATTTGTATTACATATGCTTCATTCATTAGCTGAAGGTGGAAGAATGGGTGTAGTATTGCCTCATGGTGTACTTTTCAGAGGAGGTTCTGAAAAGACAATAAGAAAACAAATTATTGATATGAATCTTTTGGATGTGGTTATTGGTTTACCTGCAAACTTATTTTTTTTGGTACAGGAATACCAGCTTGCATTCTACTATTCAAGCAAAATAGAGACAAAAAAGATATATTATTTATAGATGCATCAGGTGAAGAACACTTTGAAAAAGGTAAAAATCAAAATAAACTGCGTGAGGAAGATATTCAAATGGTTATAGAGGCATATGATAAGTATGAATCAGAAGATAAATACACATATGTAGCAACAATTGATGAAATTAAGGAAAATGACTATAACTTGAATATTCCAAGATATGTAGATACTTTTGAGGAAGAAGAGTTTGTAGATATGGACGAAGTTGCGGGAAATATTTCTAAAATTAGAAGTGAGCTTGTTCAAGTTGAAGAACAGATGTCTAAGTATCTAGAAGAACTTGGGTTATAGGAGGTGGTTTCGTGAATGAGGAATTAAAGACTAGAATTTATGATTATTCAAATGGTACTATTCCAAGAGGTTATAAAAAAAAGTTTAGGTGGGATATATCCAGAGGAATGGACACTTATAGAACTTGGTAAAGTTCTTAAACGAGTGAGAAGACCTGTGAAAGTTCAATTAAATGAGGCGTATAGGCAAATTGGGATAAGATCACATGGTAAAGGATTATTTTACAAAGAAGCAGTAAGAGGGGAAGAGCTTGGTAATAAGTCTGTTTTTTGGATTGAGCCAGATTGCTTCATTGTAAATATCGTATTTGCCTGGGAAATGGCAATTGCAAAAACTACAGGACGTGAGTGTGGAATGATAGCTTCACATAGATTTCCGATGTATAAATCGGTGAATAATAAAGTTGATATAGATTATTTAACATATTACTTTAAATCCAGTATAGGTAAATATCTTTTAGAGATAGCATCACCTGGTGGAGCTGGCAGAAACAAAACTTTAGGACAAACAGAATTTATGAAACTAAAGGTTCCGCTTCCCACGTTAAAAGAGCAGCAAAAAAAAATCGGAAATATTTCGAACTTGGGACAAAGCAATTGAAACTAAAGAAAAGCTGATAAAGGAAAAGGAAAAGCAAAAGACTGGACTTATTGAGAAACTTTTATCTGGAAAATCAAGATACAAAAAGTACAATAGTGAATGGAAAGTTATAAAGATTAAGAATTTATGCAATTCTATAAATGATGGTGATTGGATTGAATCAAAAGATCAATGTGAAGAAGGAATCAGACTTCTTCAAACTGGAAATATTGGAAAAGGAACGTTTACAAATAAACTTGATAAAGCTAAGTTTATTAGTGAAGATACCTTTCTTCGACTGAAGTGTAAAGAGGTAAATTCTGGAGACGTTTTAGTTTCTAGGTTGCCAGAACCTATTGGACGTGCATGTAGTATACCTCAAATCGGAAATAAAATGATAACTTCAGTCGATTGTACAATATTGAAATTTGAAGATATAGTGTTATCAAAATATTTCGTTCAATACACATGTAAAAAAAACTTATCAAAATAAAGTCAGGTCATTAGCGTCAGGTTCGACTAGGCTTAGAATTAGCAGGAAAGAACTCGGTAATATACTAATAAGAGTTCCGAATGATAGAGATGAGTTAAAAATGATAGTTCGAATTCTTACAGAGGCTGACCGAGAATTAATGCTACTAAGAAGTGAAGTAAGGGAGCTTAAACTTCAGAAAGCTGGACTTAAGCAGTTATTATTAAATGGTATTGTTAGAATGAATAATATATAGATGGATACAGAAAAGAGGTGAAAATTTGGATAGAGCTACTGTATACAATGAACTAAATATATCACAAATACCAGCATTAGAGATATTAAATAAGATTGGCTATAATATTATTCCACCTGAAAAAGCAGAAAAAATGCGGGGGAATCTGTATAACGTCATTTTAAAAGAAATATTATATGAGCAACTCAAAGAAATTAACAACTTTGAGTTTAGATCTAACATCCATAATTTCTCTGAGAAGAATATTCAACAAGCGATGTTAGACATAGATGAAGCTTTAACCGATGGTTTAATCAAAGCCAATGAAAAGATTTTTGATTCATTAGTTTATGGAAGAAGTTATCCTGAAAACTTATCTGAAATGGATGGAACCAAGTCGTTTAATCTGAATTATATTGATTGGGAACATCCAGAGAATAACGTGTTTCATGTTGTTGAAGAATTTTCTGTTGAAAGAGAAGATGGACAAGGAACGGTTCGCCCGGATATTGTTACCTTTATCAATGGTATTCCTTTTGGTGTCATTGAATGTAAGAAGGCAAGTATCTCTATTTCTCAAGGAATCAGCCAGATGCTTAGAAACCAAGGTAAAGAATATAGTCCTCAGCTCTTTAAGTATATTCAAGTTGTTATGTCTACGAATAAAAATGAAACTCAATATGCAACAACTGGTACACCAAAGAAGTTCTGGTCAGTTTGGAAAGAGGATCATGAATCTGAAGAATATCAATGGTTTGAAAATCAACTTGCTAAAGCTGTAGTTGGCAGGATACCTACAATACAAGATAAGAATATTGTTTCTATATTCCATCCAAAGCGTATCATAGGACTTATTCGCTTTTTCACATTGTATGATAAAAATGTGAAAAAGATTGCCAGATATCAGCAATACTTTGCTATCAAAGAAATTATTAAAACAATAGAAGAAATGGACAATAATTTTAACAGGCAATCAGGAGTAATCTGGCATACACAAGGGTCGGGTAAGTCCTTAACTATGGTAATGCTTGCAAGATATATTTTGTCTGAACTTGCAGATGAACATCCACAAGTATTGGTGATTACAGATAGAGTTGAGTTGGATAGTCAGATCCATCAGACATTTAATCATTCTAGACTTAGAGCAGAGAAAGCAACGAGTGGCAGGAATCTTGTAGAGCTTATTAATAGTAATGGAGCAGATATTATTACATCATTGGTACATAAGTTTGATACAGCTTCTAAACATCAAGAACCAATAAAGTCAAAGAAATATCTTTGTACTAATTGATGAGTCTCATAGAACA